>Ga0116153_10000033_pt1 | contig 223813 bp, 144 predicted proteins | sample AD_UKC028_MetaG_FD_89896 | JGI IMG/M metagenome (GOLD analysis project Ga0116153, IMG submission 89896) | Active sludge microbial communities of municipal wastewater-treating anaerobic digesters from USA - AD_UKC028_MetaG | ecosystem: Engineered > Bioreactor > Anaerobic > Digestate | place...
AAATCCGCAATCGCCCTTGCGGCAGAGATCAAAAAGTGCATAATCAGGCAGACCTATACCCCAAAACAAGTGGCTGGTTTTGAAGTGCTATTCGCTGGCTGGTTTTGAAACGCTCGGTGACAAATAGTTCATCACCATTCCATTCGACCATTTCTTCTTTCAGCCGCCGCAGGAAGAAGCGATTGCGGGCATGGGTAATCGGTTCGCCGATATCGGGCATATCAGCGCCAGCACGATAGCTTTCTATCTGTTCCTTCACGTGACTGGCCACGTGCTCATCCTTCTGGAACAGGTCAACGTCCAGAAGTTGAAGGAGACGACGGAAGGAATCCTTCCTGCCCTTGTGGGGTGTAGCAGTGAGAAACAGGAGATGATCCGCTACCTTGGCTACGCTCTCAATTGCCTCATAACGGTCACTCTTGTCCACCTTTGTCCTGTATTCATAGGCCGAAAGCTTGTGGGCTTCGTCAACGACCACGAAATCCCATGCCGTCGCGCAGGCGGCGCGCAGACACGGTTCGCAGCGGGCCAGAAAATCCACGGAGATTACGAAAATCCCTTCCTCATAATGAGAGAACTGTCCAGGTTCGGCGTCAAAGGAGGCCCGATTGACGAGGCGGGAGTAGAGGCCAAACTTCTCCTGGAGTTCGTCTTCCTTCCACTGCTTGGTCAAGCCGCCTGGGGTCACAATCAGTATCTTCTTGATGACCCCTCGGAACAGGAGTTCCTTCAGCAGCAGGCCCGTCATGATGGTCTTGCCAGCGCCAGTGTCATCGGCCAGAAGGAACCTGATGCGCGGCAGCGGCAGCAGGAATCGGTAGACTGCCTCAATCTGGTGAGGCAGAGGGTCAACTATGCTGGAGTTGACCGCAAAGAGCGGGTCAAACTGGTGGGCGATGCGAATACGTTCGGCTTCCGCGCCAAGGAGAAATGCACCAGCGTCACCCTCATAGAGGCAGGTGTCCCCCCTGACCCTTACCAGACTGGCGATTTCGTCATCGGAAAGTGGACGCTTATAGTGCCGTCTTGATTGCAAGCCGATGGCTTCAACGAGTTTGCGGTCACCGAAGGCTTTGACCTGCTGTACCTCGACCAGTTCAGACGGCTCAAAGCCAGAAACCACATCTCCTGCCGATAGTGTGTCCCTATCAGGGGTCATCCCACGTCCCTTCAAGCTAACCTACTCCCAGACTGTAGCGTTGGAACGGGAGACATCTTAGAGCCAACAGAGAGGAATAATCAAGCAATTGACAATGACGGCTATGCCGACAGGGACATGTTCAGATTGTCTAAAACTGGCTTAAAACGCAACATAACTACCATTTTGCGCGGAATCGCCTTGACAGCTTTCAGATCACCGTTATACTAGGAGCAGGCATACGGGAGTGACCCGAGTGCCAGAGCGATATAGGGTGGACAGACCCGTTTTCGATCTGCCTGCTATGACCGTAGCAGGCTTACCTTTTGTGGAGACAAGTAGCCGAGAGAAGACTCTGTACCCGGGAAAACCCAGTCCGATGTCCGTTCAGCGACGGATCATCACGGGACAGAAAAGCATGATAGACAAGAGGTTGACAGTCAAGGAAGTGGCAGAGGCACTGAGCCTCAGCCTGACGGCTGTCTATGCTCTTGTCCGTTCTGGACAGATCGAGGCGGAACGATGGGGTGGGGCGTGGCGAGTCAGTCCGGAGTCTTTGGAGAAGGCGGTTCAGGATGCTCGACGGGCAGCCGTACGGCATCGGCCACAGGGCGGAGTTCGTCGACCCTCGTATAATGCCGAAGCAGTACTTCTGGGGTCTGGAGTGTCCAAGCGCCAATCAGAGTTGGATGGTAGCCGAGTGCGGCAAGCCGAGAAACTAGGGCTGATCTGAAGTGCCGCAGTTCGGTTTTAACCTTGGCCGCGTCCCGAATCACCTTTGACTCACGGGCGAAATGGTCAACCGACATGCGGTGGAATGACGGGAACAGCGGGCCTTCGCGTTGTGACTCAGGAATCTCAGACAGCAACCTTACGACATCTGGCGGCAGGGGGCGCGGGTGTTGACGCTGTGTCTTGCGGTCTATGTGAGACAGAACTCCAACCTTCAGGTCGAACTGTTGCCATTCGAGCTTCCTCAAGTCTGTAATTCGCAACCCCAACAGCCAACCCATTTTCAGGAAGAGCCGCCATTCCTCGCTGGGGGCAGCGCTGAGAAGCTTCCTGAAATCATCTTCTGTTATGATCTCGGCGGGTCTTGATGGTCGCTTTTCCCTGTCAATCAACCGCCCGGGATTCTTGTCAATCAGTTCCCAGCGGCGGGCCAGATCAAAGACACGAGATAGTTGCTGCAGATGCTTGTTGATTGTTCGGGGAGCCAGTTTCGCTTGGATCATGCTGACCTTGAACTGTTCAATATCAGTGGTAGATATCCCTGTTATGGTCTGCGGGTTGATCGTCTCCCGGAATCGCTTGATAGTCGTGTTGTAATCGTCGCGGTTCTTCTCTCTCAGTCCCTCCGCATAGGGCAGCCAGTGGTTGACAATGAACTCCTCCCAAGGTATAGGTTTACCTAGGTTCAGGAAGCCTGCGTTCATCTGCTTGTCCAAGAATTGAACGAACGCTTGGGCGCGTTTCTTCGTCTTGAAGGTTCTGGAACACTGAACGCCGTTAACCCCGTCGGGTCGCCATCGGGCTTCCCAGTTGCCGTTCGCCCGGTGCTGTAAGGAGATTTTCTTGTCAGCCATGTCGAACACCTCGCGGCATAACGCCTATAGAGGCACGAAAGTCGTCAAACGACATCGGGAATTGTGCGCAAAGTGTGCGCAGGCTGTCAAGTGTCATTTGTCGTAAGATGTTGATTACCAATCGGCTGGAGGGATGACCGAGTGGCCGATGGTGGCGGTTTTGAAAACCGCTGTGGGGTTACACCCACCGGGGGTTCGAATCCCTCTCCCTCCGCCACAATTCCGCGCTCTGAATCAGGCAAGGCCGTCACGCCTGCCGATTCTCCCTACTTCTTCCGCCTCCACAAGCGGTCGAAGTGCGCCTCCCTCTCGTTCCACGCCTCAAGAAGGCCAAGCTGTTCAAGGTGGCCCTCGGCGGCAAGGAATTCGTCACCCATCCTCTCAAGCCACTTCTGCAACTCCCCCTCCATTTCGTCGCGCAGTTTCTCCGCTTCCGGGCGGGCGATCAGGTTCTCGAACTGATACGGGTCCTTATCGTTGTCATACAGAACCCAGCCCTCATCCCGGTAGCGGGCATACGTGTAACGCTCCGTCCTGACTCCGCGCCAGGGACGCCCTCCCCACGCCTTCGCCTGGTCGGTGGGGACGATGTCCATGATCGGGACTGAGGCGTGGCGCGGTCCCCTGTCCTCCAGCAGCATCCGGCTGTGGTCCAGACCCTCCATGCATTCCGGCGGCTGGATTCCGCACAGGGCCAGCAGCGTCGGAGGAAGGTCGGTCACGCCGATAAGCCCCCGCCGGACTGCGTTCTCCGGCATCGCGCCGGGGCGGCTGAGAATCAACGGTATGCGGATGCTCTCCTCCCAGGGTTGCTGCTTGTTGCGGCGTCCGTGGGACCAGAGCATGTCGCCGTGGTCGGACGTGAAGACGAGAATCGTGTTCTCGTCAAGGCCAAGCTCCTCAAGCGTCCTGGCGATGCGTCCCACGCATTCGTCAAGGGCCGCGACGGCCGCGAAGTAATCCGCGACTGCGCGTCTGTCGGGCGCGGCGCAATTCGGGCGCGGTCCCATCCTCTCCGGATCGAACATCGCCCGGTACTTCTCCGGCACAAGCTGGTATGGATCGTGCGGCGGCCCCCATGACACGAAGAGGCAGAACGGGTCGTTCATCCGCGAGCCGATGTATTCAATCGCAAGGTTGGTTTGAATGTCCGGCTCATAGCCTTCGGCGCGAACAAGGTCGGGCTTATCCAGGAAATACCTTGTATTAAAGTAATCGTGGTGGCATTCGAAGACCGCCCAGTAATCGTCAAACCCCTGTCTGCGCGGCCCCGGCGGCGTGAAGACGTCGCGCGGGATGCCGTCAAGGTGCCACTTGCCGATGTAGCCGCAGCGATAACCGTTCCGGTTCAGGACTTCCGCGATGCTCGTCTGCCCAGGCGGCATCTGCAGGTCGTTCGCCACCGCCATGTGGCGGAGGGGGTATCGCCCGGTGATCAGGCTTCCGCGGCTTGGCGTGCAGACGGGGCAGTTGGAGATTGCGTTGGCGCAGTTGACCCCGTTGCGGGCAAGGCGCTCCAGATTGGGCGTCAGCGCTCCGGCGTCTCCATTGCTTCCGGAGACAAGCGCGGACATCGTATGGGCGCGCATCTGATCCGCGAAAAGGACGACAAGGTTCGGCTTCCTTTCCATTCGATTCCTCTCCTGCGCGTTCAGCCTTCGGAACGATCCGCCGTCCCTGACCGGCGGCGATAAGCGGCGTCACGCCAGCTTCTTTTCGCCCTTCCAGTATTCGCGCCAGGGCTTGTAACCGAGCTTGCCGTAGAACTCGATCAGGCCGGTCCAGTCAATGTGCGCATTGCGCACCCCGCGGCGGCGCAGAACGTCCGTCGCAACGGCGCACAGCGCCAGACCGAGGTCCTTGCCCCTCTCGGCCTTCGCAATACCCACCGCGCCCAGCCCGCCGCAGTCCGCGCCGAGCAGCGTCTCCCATATCAGGTTGGCCGAACGCATCCGGCTGAGAGGGCTGAAGGACTGAAGGCTGCCGATGATTCTGCCGCCGCGTTTGACGATGATGATATGGTCCGCCTCGCGGTGGCCGATCAGGGAGCGCATTGAAGGCTCCCATCCCTTGAACTCGGCCCGCTCGAAGGTCAGCAGGTCGGCGACCTCGTCCTCCTTCAGCGGGCGTATCTCGACGCCCTCGCGCGCGATGGCCTCCTTGACGCGCTTCGGAACGCGGAAGTTGCTCACGTCCCGGACGAGGTCGAAGCATCCGCGATGAAGCTTGTAGCCCTGCCCCGCGAAGAACTCATAAGCGGGCGTCAGCTCCGTCGGTATCCCCGGCCAGAAGCGGTAATGCGCCGGAGTCGCCACCCCGCATTCCGCGCAACCGAACCCCTTCACACGATCCTCTGTCCGGGCCAGGAGAGCCTTGCCGATTCCCTTGCGCCGCGCCGCCGGGTCAACCATCAGGACGCCGACGCTGCCGTGCTTCTCATGCTCCGGATTTGAGCTTCGCTCGAGCTTCGCCAGCGCAAACCCTAGAACCTTGCCCTTCCCGACGGCTACGAATGCGTCGCCGTGTTCGTAGAACGGGTTGCCGATGGTGTTCTGCCAGAAAGCCCTGTCGCTGACCGGGTAGTCTTTGCCAAGCGCCCTGTCCCAGAGTTTCAGAACGTCCGCCGCGCGAGCCTTCGGATCGTAAATTTCAAGTTTCATTGTTTCATCCGGCGATGCGTCTTCACTGAGCCGCAAGCCTTTTGTATCGGTCCCTGAAATGGTTAAGCCATTCGTTGATCTGCCTGTCGCGAAGTTCCGTCTCCTCCCACTTCGCGGCCAGCGCCATGAAGTCCGCCTCGGAAATCGGAACTCGCGTGAGTTCCGCGACCATCTCCTTCGGCATTCCCTTTTTTATTACGTTCTGCCACGCCGCGCAAAGCTCCGGGTGGACGTCAATGATGGCCGCGCCGAGGTAGTCGTTCAGGATGCGGTAGCGCGCGGAGCCTGTCTCCGCGCTGTAGGCGAGCGTGCCCGTGGACTTGAACGGATTCAGCTTCACGGACGTTCTGCCGGCCGTCGTCTCATAAAGGTCCGGCAGGACGGGCAGGCGGTTGAGCGTCTCGTTCTCCGGCCCGCCCGGCTCGCCCTTGCGCAGAATCCAGAGCAACTGGCCCGGCTCGGACATGACGAACGTGACGAAGCGTTGCGCAAGCTCCATGTTCGACGCGCCCTTCAGGATGGCGATGGCGTCCGGGTTGATGACGGATTTGCCGTCCGGGATGCAAAAGCCGATCTTGTCCTCGCCGACGGCGTCAATCTGCGCCCACGCGTAGATGTCAATCGCCAGCCCGCAGGCGATGTCCCCCGCCGCGCACGCCTTCGGGGCCACGCTTCCGGACTTGCTGAAGGAGCGGAAATTCGCGCTCATGCGGCTGATTACGCTCATCCCCTCCTCCCAGCCGTGGGCCTGCAGGATGATCTCGTAGACCATGTGGCCGGAACCGCTCTGGCGCGGGTCCGGACCGCCCAGCCAGGAGAAATACGCCGGGTTCGCCAAGTCCTCCCACTGCTTCGGCTCCGGCAGGCCGAGCTTGCCCAGGACGACCTTGTTGAAGACGATGCCGAAACCGCTCATCGCCGCGCCGTACCAGCGGAACCGCGGATCGTAGACCTCCACGGCGGCGAGCTTCTGCGGAATGCGATTCAGAATCGCGGGCGGGAGCGGATACGGCTCCAGCAACCCGGCCTCGGCAAGCGGGATGTAAGGCTCCGTCCCCCCCCCGAAGAAAACGTCAATGCCGATGCCGTTCGGAAGATCCTGGTAGCGGGCCTTGATGAATTTGAGGATCACGGAAGTCCCGCCGCCCGGATCAACGAACTCCATCGCGACGCTCTGTCCGTACTGCTCCCTGTGCCAGCGGCTGAAAGCCTGGCGGAACTCCTTCTGGATTCCCTCATGGTGCGGGGAGATGAGCGTGAGCTTCAGCTCGCCGGCCGTTGACTCCGTGTCCGGCTTCATGGCGAACGGAAGCGCCAGCGTCGCGCCCAGCGCGATGAAGAGCAACGTCAGCAGCGTCTTGCGGGACATGGCCTGGTCTTCTCCGGTAACGCCTTTCCAACGGCGCGAATATTATAGCGTTCCCCGCCGGAAATCCAGTCCGCGAAAGACGTCAACGCTCCTTGTTCAGCAACTCCATCAGCCTCCTCTGGTCCAGCAGCGACTTATTATCCTCGTCCTGCGCGTCCTCCGGCTTGAACTCCGGTACGGGCAGCGACTTCAGCGCCAGGAATCCCTCAAGCGTCGTCTCCAGCTTCGGCCCCCCGGAATCGAATATGTGATTGTGCGTCCCCTCCGGGACGATGAACCGCTCCTTCGGCCCCGCCAGCGCGTCCATGATCGCGTTGCCCATCGCAGCCGAGACCATCCTGTCCCGCCCGCCCGTAAGCAGGAATACCGGCGTGTTCGTCAGCATACGACAGTCCGGTATCACGTTCACCGGCTCGTCAAGCCCGATATGCCTTCGCGCCAGCCAGCAAATGGTCGGCGCAAGCGGAATCGGCGGCAGGTGGGCCACATTGGAGATGTATAGGTTCAGCGAGTGGGACATGTTGTCGAACGGAGCCTCCGCGATCACGCGCCAGACGTCGTCGCGCCCGACCGCGGCCTTCAGGGACGCCACCGCGCCCATCGAGTGCCCCCAGAGCACGACCTTCTTCGCGGCCGTCGGCGGCAACGCGCCCATCATGTAATCAATCCCCGCCGCCACGTCCCGGGCTTCGTATTCTCCAAGCGAACACTTCGTCCGCTCGCTGCTCCCGTGTCCCCGGAAATCGAAGAGAACCACCGCAAGCCCGCGATTGCGCAGCCATATCGCGCGGTCAAGCACGGCCATGCGATGCACCTGCCAGCCGTGGCACACGACCGCCCCGCCGACCGCGCGCATGTTCGGCAGATACCACCCGGCAAGGCGCATGCCGTCGCTTGATTTCAACTCAATGTCAACGAACTCCGTCCCGTCCGGAAGCTCAACCTCCCTGACGGCGCGGCCCTTCGGATGCGTCAGGAACCAGCACCCGCTCACGCTCAGGACGACGTAGACGGCCAGCGTGTATTCGATCACCCGGAGCGTGATCCGCAGCGGGCGCGGCAGCGCGTTCCAACGGCTGGACATCCTGCGCCGCAGAGACGGCTTCTCCGGCGCTGATTGCTTGTTCTTCGCGGACATCTTCAACTCCTTCATCATGTAGGGTGGGTTCTCCGAACCCACGCGGAATCTGCTCGCGATCTTCCCTCCATCGCCGCCTGCGCGGTTTTCCTTCTCCCGCCATCTACACAGTTTTCCCTCTCCCCCTTCAAGTAATTTTCCCTCTCCCACCGGGAGAGGGTGGCACGGCGTAGCCGTGACGGGTGAGGGGGGGGACGCTGCAAACTCAGTTCTTCCCCTCAACCGCCATTCGCCAAGGCGAATGCCACCTTCTCCCCCAGGGAGAAGGAAGGCACTCTTGTTCAGCCTCGCCAAGACTTCAGCAAGTAGGGTGGGTCGTTAGCATCGCGCAAGCGATGCGATGACCCACCGGAAAAACCCGCTTGGGCACAAAAACCCGCGTGGGCGCAGGCGTCTCGAAGCGAGCCGAGCGCCCACCCTACATTTTGAACTCCATCCCCGCTATCTCGCCGACGATCTTCACCGTCTCCATGCTCACCCGGACAACCTTCCCCACAAGGTTCACGATGTATTTCTCATCGTCGCGCCGGTTGGGGTCGGAGACGATCCCGCTGCGCTTGTGGGTCTTGACCTGATACTGGTCCACGACCCATTCGATCGCGCTGCGGTTGCCGAGGCGGTAAGCGTGAGCCTCCGGCGGGATGCCGCGCAGAGTCAGGGAATCGTTCACGCGAAGCTCCGTCCCGTCCTCGTTCAGGCGCATCTTGTCAACGACGGCGTATGAGAGCTTCGTTCCGGGCGTCGCCTCGAATTTAAGCGGCCACGGCTCCGCGTCTTCGTAATTGACGTGCAACTCCGCCAGCCGCCGGCCGGCGTCGGCAAGGGCGCGGAAGGCCCCCGCAGCCCCGCCGCCTGTAGGGGCGGGTTTGAAACCCGCCCTCACGCCCTGCGAGTCCTCTCCTTCTCCCCCGCAAGAAGGCGCGCCCCGCGTGTCCTCTCCTTCTCCCCTGGGGAGAAGGTGGCCGCGCCGGGACGGCGCGCCGGATGAGGGGGGGAGGATTATGCGTCCGCTCCCCGACGCTTCGCGGTCTCCCCTGGCTATGCTGCTGCCCCCCTCACCTGGAGCTTTGGCTGTGTTGTTCCCCCCCTCACCCGTCGTTCGCCGAGGCGAACGCCACCCTCTCCCGGTGGGAGAGGGAGAGTTACTTGAGGTGGGAGAGGGAGAAATACTGGAGGGGGAGAGGGAAGATACGGCAAACGGGATGCGGGGCAATTCGCGTTTGAGGCATTCGGCGTAGCGCTCGCGGTAGCCCGGATGATGCAGCACGGCGTAGACGTAATGGAATATGTCCCGCTTTGTGATCGCGTCGTTGCCGTAATGCCGCCGGAACTCCCCAAGCGCCCAGTCCGTCACGTTCTCCCGCCGATTTGTCCCGTCCTCGTTGTAGACGTAGAAGGGGAAGCATTGCGAGTCGGCCGTTAGATGCAAGTCCGGGATGATGCTTACTGCCAAAGCGTGATAGCTTTTCTTCACACCTATTGCACACGAACAGATTGCACGGTTCTCCTTCTCCGTTTCGGGGGTGGGGAAGATATGAGGGAAGACATAAACCCTCTCATTCAGCATGCGATCAAAGAAAAGGAAACGTTTGCAGAAAGGTCTGTATAAAGATGATCGTATCTTTATGTCATCATATTCAGCATATCTTTCTCGCTGCACATCATGTTTCAGTGATTCGCTCCATTGAATCCGATCATAATGAACAAAATTGTCAATGTTGTCCTTGTCCTGCGCTTTCGCCCCTTTATAACGGCCCACCTCGGCGTTGTAGTCGTCAATGAACTGCTTCACGCGCGGGATAAGGGAATCACGATTGAAATCATAGACAACTTCATCACGACATGTTGCAACGCCTCTCCCATATGTTGCAAAGATTGTCTCCGCCTTCTCTGCATCAAGTCCCTTCGCCTCCTTTGTCCCGGTAGGCATAAAGCCGTCGAACTCAGCCTGATTGCCTGCGACAAGCCAGGAATGTTTCGCGTCGGGAACCATTTCCTGCCATGGAACTTTCGATACACGATCATATTTGAGTAGACAGGCTCTCTTTTCTTCGGCCTTCATATAATCATCAACAGCGTAATAATATCCTGAAAACTTATTCTCTACACCTTTGCGAACAAGAAGCGAAATTCCGACTCCCACCCGAATCTGGTCGTCAAATATGTTACCGCCTTCCCTTTGTCGTCTGTCTCCGGCGGTTCTCGCGTTTCCCTTGAAATCGAAATGATATATTCTGGAGAAATCCTTCTCCATATGTTTGCGGAAACCGTCGAAGGCGATCCCATTCAGGAATCCGTTATTGCTCACAAAGCAGAGGATTCCATCCTGATTTCCAAGCCTGTCTGATGCCCACCTGAAAAACCTGACGTATGCGTCATACAGGGAATTCTTGTTCGTTGCGCTTGAGTCCTTCACATACGTCTGCCTTATCCGCTCGTCAACGTGTTCGTATTTCCGGTTCTTGTTGTTGTCGTTCTCGTTGAGCTGGCCGACGTTGTAGGGCGGGTTGCCGATGATGACGGTGATTTTGGCCTTCTGCTGCCGCTTGACGCGCTCGGCGTTCTGCTCCGATATGAACAAGCCCTGCTGCCGCCTCATGTGCTCGACCATGTCCAGGGTGTCCACGAAGCAAAGCCCCTCGAACGGCTCATAGTTTCCGGTCAGTTCGTAGTACGCGTGTTCGACGTTCAGGGCGGCGATGTAATACGGCATGAGCATTACTTCGTTGGCGAAGAGGCGGTTGCGGTAGGCGTCCTTCAGGCGGACCTTGTCCATGCGGCGCAGGAGGTTGACGATGAAGTTGGCCGTGCCCGTGCAGGGGTCGAGAATCTGGACCTGCGGGGAGCAGAGGTCGAGGCCGAACTCGGACTTCAGGACCTCCTCCACGCTGGCGCACATGAAGTCAACGATGGGCTGCGGGGTGTAGACGATGCCGTGCGTGTCCGCGACCTTGACGGAGTAGCCCTGGAAGAACTGCTCGTAGACGGTGTTCAGGAAGTGCTGCTTGTCGGAGAATTCGGAAAGCCCCCGCGCGGCGGACTCAATGGCGGCGTAGAAGGGGTTGAGGGATTTGAGGAATTCCGTCTTGCTGAAGCTGCGGCTCACGAGCGCGTCAATGACGCCCTCGACCTCTCTGGCGATGACGTTGCGCTGCGCGAAGTCCGGATTGTCGAAGACGGTGGAGAAGAGGCGTCCGGTCAGGAGGTGCTGGACGAGCATTTCGTCAACGGCTGGTTCGCTGATATTCGGATTGAGGGAGTTCTGGCATAGGGCGAAGAATTTGGCGAACGCGGCGATGAAGGCGGGGTTGTCCTTGTGCGCCTCGCGGATTTTCTCCACCAGGCCGCGGGCAAGCTCCGGGACGCGCTCCCTGAATTCGGCGACTGCGGTTTCAAAGTTCTCGAAGTCCGGCTCGACGTGGCCCAGGAAGGCATCCAGCAGGCGGCAAAGCTGCTTCGGATCGGAAAGGGCGATGCGCATCGCCTCATGCCCGTCCTGATAGAGGACGCCTGTCGCCGTGTTCTCGAAAATGATGTTGGAGGTGGAGTAACCGAGGGCGATTTTCTTTTTGATTTCGGCGTCAATGTCGTCGCCGGAGTCCTTGGCCTCCCAATGCCCGTGGGGGAGGTAGTTGGCGTCGCGCAGGACGGCGTCATAGATGATGGTTCGGCCGGCGACGGTGGAGTGGAATTCGGCGATGAGGGTCCACTTGCGGGACTTGGCGGCTTCGGCGAGGAGGGACTGGAATGCGGAGCGGACTGCGCCTTCGTGGCCCGCGCCCTGGGCGTCAAGGGCCTTGAGCGCGGCGTAGTAGTCCTTCACGGGTTTGGAGGTCGGTTTGATTTTCGCAGCATTTGAAGGCATGAGGGGATATATAGCCGGGGGCGTGGCGGGAAGCAAGGGGGGAAGCGCGAGCCGAGGCCCCCTTCCGTCGCGTCGCAAGCGACGCGCCACCTTCCCCCATTTTGTTCGCGAACGGCGAACAAAACGGGGGCAGGATGGTCTAATTTGGGAGGGGAGAGGCGGGTTTAACTTCGCTTCCCCCGTATAGATAATTTCCTTCCCCCGCGCGTATTTGCATATCCCCTTCCCCCGTGCGTATTTGCATATCCCCTTCCCCCAGTGCGCGTTTGCATATCCCCTTCCCCCGTGCGTATTTACATATCCCCTTCCCCCGTGCGCTCGCGCGAAGCGCGTAGCATGGGGGAAGGTGTCGCCTTGCTCGACAAGGCGACGGAAGGGGGCCTTGGCAAGGCGACGGAAGGGGGCCTCGACAAGGCGACGGAATGGGGCCACACTATTTCCGCTCCCTCATCCGTCGTACGACAGTATCAATCCTGCATAACACTTCATGCAGTCCGCGCAGAACATCCTCATCCCGGAATCGCAGGACGGCGATCCCGCGCGACTCAATCTCAGACTGCCGAATGGCATCCTGGCGTTCGCGTCCGGCGTGCGTGGCTCCGTCCACCTCGATGGCGAGGCCAAGCTCCACGCAGTAGAAGTCAACGACGCGCCGCCCGATCGGATACTGGCGGCGGAAGCGCGTCGGCGACCTGGCTGCGCCTGATGTGCTGCCACAAGACCGCCTCGGCGGATGTCGGCTCGCGCCTGAGCCTGCGGGCGATATCGCGCGATTTTCGTGGAGTCTTCAAAGAATGCGCTCCGAATCAACCCCCTTCCGACGCGTTGAAAGCGACGGCTCCTCGCCAAACGAGACGACCCCGACGTTGATACGCGGGGAAGGAAGATTCTCCGAAGGAAAGTTTGCGCTAAACATATGCTCCCCCGGGGGGGATGATTCAGAAACGGGGGAGAGGGGAGAATTCCGTTACAACCCGCGGATCATGTAGGCCTGGAGCCGTCCTGATTCATCGGAATTGAAGAACCCCGTTCTGCCGTCCGGCGACAGGAAGGGGTGTATGTGCGCCCCCTTCAGGCATGACGATTTCGGGCTGAGCAGGTATCTAAAATTGCGCAACGGTTCCTCCCCCGGCTTGCCGAGTTCCATCGCGTATATCTTCGCCTCCTTGCTCAACGGCCCGCAGTCGGTAATCATGCGCTCGCCCGCGATGTCGGTCGCGAAGTGATAGAATTTCGGATTCGGGAACTCCCGGCTCAGGTCGTTGCGCCTCCCGCCGGGCGTCTTCAATCCAATGTGGCCCGCGTGCGGCGCGGCCAGCCCTTCGATAAGCTGACATTCCGGCGGATTGCGGGTTCCTGTGCTCGTTATCGCCCATGCGCTTCGTCCGCGCCAGCACTGATGCCCCTGGCAGAACTCGTTGCCGTCCCGCCCCCACGGCATGTTGCGCATGTCGCTTCCGTCGTCGCGGATGACGTGGATGTCCGCCCCGTCGCCGCCGACCAGTTTCGTCACCGTCCCGGACGCGTTGAACTGGTTGTCGTGATTGTCCTGAACCAGGATGTCGCGCGACTCCTTCGGATCGCGCGAGCGGCTGTACTGCGGATGGACGTTCACCCAGCTTGTGCCCTGGAGAATCAGTTGGACGGACGCTTTCTCAAGATCAAAGGCCATCAATCCCCAGGGCATGTTCTCCGTCCTGCCGTCGCCGAGGAAGCAGGAAAGGGCCAGGCGCTTGCCGTCCGATGAGATCGTTGAGAGGGGGTAGATGCGGCTGGGGCGGAATTGCGTGTCCGGCAGCGGCTTGTCAATGACCATGATCACGCGGCGGTCCGACCCGTCAAGATTGACGCGCTTGAGCGTCAGCCGCCCGCCGCCCGGCTCGGTTTCGTCAACAAAATAATAAACGTATTTATCGTCCGGGGAGACCGACGTCGCCGTTGCGCCCGTTTCGTTCGTTATCGGCGACAGTTCGCATCCGTTATCAAGGTCGCAGACGAAGTATTGATGTCTGGGGTCGTCCTTGCTTCCGCCGTGCGCGCCTGCGGAGAGATGCAGGAGGAAACGCTTGGAGTCTGACGTGAACACCTGCGCCTCCATGTAAAGGTGCGACGCGGGAACGTCGGTCTGCGTCGTCAACTGGATGACCTCGATTCCCCTTGCGGAATTGCCGTCCGGCAGGTCCGGCCTCTGCATTGCTTTCATCTTTGTCGCGCCTCCTGTTTCAGCGCCGCGAATGATGGAAAAGGATGAACCTGCGGCCCCGGCTGCAAGCGCCGCCGCAAGCCCCGTCCGCTTCATGAACGACCGTCTGGACAGCGATTTCATTTTGTCTGATCTCCCTTTCCGGTCGAGTAGTCATTCATTGCTCTGACAACCTCTTCGTTGGCCGGCGCGAGGGCGACGTAGTCGGATTCCCAGAGGAGTATCTGCGGCGCGCCCAGCTTCTCAGCCAGACTAACGTCCCCCAGGAACTGATCCTTGCCGCCCAGCCAGCCGAACAGCCAGACTCTGACCTTGCCGCCGGTTTCCTTCACGAGCGCGTTGTAGGCGGCCTCGGGCGATCCGCCGGGGCGATAGTATCCCGCGGCGACCGCTTCGTCTATCAGGCCTTCTTCAGCCCATTTACCCGTGTCAAGCAGCAGCCCGCGCAGGTTGCCGTCATACGGAGTGTCGGTCGGGCTGCCGCGGTAACCCCACGGATTATGGACCAGCGCGGCGACTTTCGCGCGGGGATTCTTCAGCCTTATGAGCTTGCGCGCGTCGCGCATGAAGACGGTCTGCGGCTCCGCCCTGACCCTCACCCAGTGCTCGTCTCCGTTGGGGACGTCCTTCGGATCAATTCCGTACGCCTTCCTGAAGGCCTCGATGTTCGGGATTTCGTATCCGTAATTCGCCGCGCCGCCGGAATCCGTGTGCGGATTGTCCCGAACGTCTCCGGTGCGAATCCAGTCAAAGAGGATGCCGTCCGGGTCGTAGGAGAGTATCTCCTCGACGAGGGCGAGTTTGTAATCCCGGACTTCCTTGAAGGCGAAGCTGAGTTGTGTGCGGAAGGCGCTGCCGTCGCGGCGCATCCAGCGGAACTGCGGATGCTCCCGCGAGAAGCGGCTGGTCAGTCCGTATCCGTGATCGTCCTCGTTTATGCTCAGCCAGGCATGGACCTCTATGCCGATCTGATGGCCGTACGTGACGGCCTCGCGCAGGGCGTCGTAGCTCCCCCAGTCGAGGTCTTTGAGTTTCTCCAGCACCCATGCCGTGCCGTGGTCGCGGTGGTAGTTCTCCTCATCGTAGCCGTGGGCGGGTTCGAGGAGTTTGCTTGGATAGAGCGCCTTGCCGCCGTCGAAACAGCGCCAGTAGACGCGCTTCCAGCCGCATTGCTTGCAGCGGTCCAGAATCTGCCGCACGCCCTCCGGCCCCCATTTCGGCGGCGGATTGCGCAGCATCCAGTCGGAATGCGTCACCGGGGATGAGAGAATCGCCGGGCGTGTTTCCGGTTTCCCGGGGTTCTCGTCGGCGGACGCGGAAATTGTAAAAATGGCGCAGATAGCCAGCGCGGCGCAGCCGATGCAACTCCGACATGCGCAGTTCATCAGACATTCCTCCGAAATTGTTACTTTGTCAGAATCGCGTCGGCCCAGTCAGCATGATCGGCCATGATGTCATTGCCGCCATTACCAACGAGCAATTCAAGTGTCTTCGCTGCGGAGACGTCAACGTCCACGCGCTGGGGGGGAGATGTGCGCGTCAGGAGTTCGGATTTCCACGCGCTTTTCCCGTCAACGCGGACCTCCATCGTGATGGTCGGCCCGGTTGCCTGGTCCGCTCCGGCCCAGCACTGGAATCGCTTGTATCCGCCGTCAAGATTATAAACTATCCGGGACGGCGAATGCGTTCCGAGTCCGCGGGAGAATCTTCGTCCGCCAATCACCATCGGTTTCTCCCAGACGCTGCGGTTGCGCTCCAGCTTTCCCCATCCCTGCGACGCCGACGCGGGTTCCAGTGTGTCAAGATAGACGCCGTTGACGCGGATGACCGGGGCTTCACCCTTCTCGACCGGCAGTTGGTTGTTCAGCGTCAGATTGCGGAACAGCGGGACGGAGACGGCGTAATTTATCTCGGGGCATGGAATCCCCGCCCCCTGATCCCATTCCGGGATGCCGTCGGCGCTCTTTTCAACGGCGACGATCCATGCGCTGAGCGCCTGTGCCGGATCGGACAGAATCACGTCGCCCTCGATGTCGCCCTGCGCTTCGGGAAGGGCGGCGGAAATCCACATCCAATGCTCCGGGGGCGGGGCGCCGGTGGCCCGCCAACCGCCTTCGGAACTGATGATTACAGCAACGAGAAGTTTGCCGTTGAACTTGAGCGTCTGCACCGGGGCGGATACCGCCGACGGACCTTCGATCAAGACCAGAAGTTGCAACTTTCCCTTGATCGCATCGCCGGGGACGCGGCAATTCCATCGCGTTCTCAGTCGGGGGCCTTCCCCGGTAAGCAGTCTTGTGTAATCAGGGCCATAGGCCGGCCCGCTTTCAGCGCATTCGAAGCGGCTTGCCCGCGCATCAGCCGTGATCCCGGACAGGATTGTCTTCTGCCGGATTGCCTGCGTTGCCGGGGCTGTTGACTGACCCAGTCCTGCGATGTCCGGTCTCATCTCGAAGACTACGGTCTCATACGGTTTCAGGCGTATGGATACGCCGTCTTTCCCATCTGCGACGAACCTGCCGGAATCGGAATCCGGATAAATCGCCTTCATGTTCCACGCCCCACTCTTCGGCCCGCCGATGTTCTCCGAGGAAAGCCTTATTTCAGCCGGCTCGATCCAGGGATTACGAAGGCAGATTAGGCCGCGATTCCCGAGCCAGTGCGCATAACCGTATGCTTCGCGCGGAGCGGGCGTGTCCTCGAAGATCGCCGGGCCGCCGCCGGCCCTGCGCCAGGACTCCGGCAGGATGGGCGTCGTATGCTGGAGGATTTCCTGATTGGCCTTCGCCCATGCCATCAGCCCGGCCAGGAAGTGCCAGCGTCGCGGCGTCATGCAGTCAGGGTTGACGTATAGCGATATGAACTGATGCCCGCGCATGACGCACATGACGGCGTCGTTCTCGATCGGATCGGTCGTCTGGTGAATGATTCCGAGGACTTCCTGCGCCGCTATCGGGGCCTGAATGTCGCGCGCGCCTTTCAGATTGTAGTAATCGCGCGCCGTGGTGTAACTCTCGCGGTAGACGGGGCACGGGACGCGGCCGTACGGCGCGTCGTCGCCGAATGTGCCGATCACCGAGTTGCAGTATTGCACCCACCACGGACTCGGATCGAATCCGAAACAAGTAGGCTCCATCCACAGATCGGGCGCGACCTTCCGCAATGACTCGAAGACGTCAATCATCCCCTCGGCTATTGCCTCCGCAGAGAGCGCGCCGGGTTCGTGCCCATGGTCCTTCGCGTCGCAGACGGCGACATACCCGTCGAATTTCACGTGCCGGACTCCGTAGCGGGAGACCATGTCCAGCAGCGTTTCTTTGAACGCGGACTGATACCGTTTCCCTCCCAGACAGGCCTTTGCGTCGGCCTCGTATCCCGCGCCCTTTGCCCATGCAAGGTCAAGCGCCTGGGCGTAGACCCCGCTGGGAGAAATCCACAAACCGGGGGCGGAGCGGATGTCGGCGCAGGCCTTCTGAATCCCCTCGAATCCCTTCGGGAACAGCGCGGGATCAATCCTCCACAGCGTCGTGTTCTTCGCCCAGCCCATGTCAATGCAGAAGCTGTCCGGCGAGACGCCGTAAGGGTCGTGGAGATTCCTGCGGAATTCCCCGATGATCTTCAGTATGTCGCCCTCGGTATAGGGAACCGGAGAAGTCCACCAACTATTGTAATTAAAGTGGATTCCTCGCGGCGTCGGGCGAAGGGAGGCGATGTATGATTCAAACGCCTTCCGCGAGCTGCCGGGGATTGCCGCGCCATAAACGGCCGTCCTGGTCCGGAATGTCTCCCCAGGAGCTACCAGTTTGCCGGGAGCGTGGCTTAGAATGACGCGGGTTCCTTCCACTTTCGTAGTAGCGATGGGGAACTCAACACCAACAAAGAAGGATCGGCAGATTACCGCGTGGCTCTGGACGTCGGCCCGATGCTTCGGCTCCTGACCGGCGGCGTCAATCTCATCAAGAGTCACCGATTTCAGGATGGCCGGGGGGCCATCCTGAAATTCAATCGTCGCCCATTTCCGGGCAACCGATCCATCCGTCCGGTATGTTGCTCGGATTATCGCCCTTCGGGGAGAACTTATGGGCCATGCAACCGTGAATTGCCTATCGTCAATTTTCTCCACTGCGCCGGTTCCGGCGTCGGGACCTCCGATTCTGAAATCGCCGAAGTCGAATAAAGGCGCATTGGCCGAAGCTTTCAAAGCATCGCCGCCGACAGAATTCGTCAGCAGGACGCATCCGGCCTCGCGCTTCAGTTGGATGACCGGGACGGGTTGAGCGGGGATTGCGGCGGCTTCTGCCATTGTTCCCGGCTTCTTGTCGGCGCATCCCGCAGAAAACGCCGCCATTGTCAGTAGCGCTGCGACTGTCATGCGATGAATTGCTGTCAACATCCCGGAAGATGACATAATCTGCCCCTTTCTTTGCTTTCACAGGAGCCAGCCCGGCGAGTTCCCCCGCCGATGCCTGCGCCTTGTTTGCCGCCCAAGTATAAGTCTTCGCAAAGCGGGCGGTCAAACCTTGTCCATTCATGTTATTACACGCCCGGCATTCCGCGTGATCTTCTCAATCATCGAGTCTGAAGGGCTATTGCCTCCCGCCTGAGTCGGCTTATAATATCGCCGGCGTCGGATAAGGAGAGGGTCTTTAATTGACAACCATCGTGAAGAAGATGGACGAAGCGCCCATAAGGACGCTTGTTATTGACGACGACGACGCGGTTCTGACCGCCTTTCGCATGGCGCTCAAGCGGGAGAATCATCAGGTCGCCACGGCGTCCAGCGGCGTCGAAGCGCTGGCTCTGGCCCATGAGCAGGAATTCGACATAGCAATCCTGGACCTGAAAATGCCGGGGATGGACGGGCTGGAGGTCTTGAGGCGGCTCAAGGGCATCGCGCCCTCGACAAGCGTGATCATCCTCACCGGGCACGGCACGCTGGACGGCGCCGTGCAGGCCATGAAGGACGGCGCTTATGACTTCATCCAGAAGCCCGTCAATCCCGTTGACCTGATTGACCTTATCCGCCGCGCGGCGGACGAGCGGCGTCTGATTGCAACCGCCAGGCAGATAACCGGAACGCCCCTGCAAAGGCCCTCGCTCCGGCAGATCGTGGGCGTCTCAAACGGAATCCGCCGCGTAATCAGCCTCATCGCCAGGGCCGGGCCGATGGACAGCCCGGTCCTGATCGAAGGGGAAAGCGGGACCGGCAAGGAGCTTGTCGCGCGCGCACTGCACGCCGCAAGCTCCCGGCGGGACAGGCGCTTCCTGGTCGCCGACTGCAGCGCAATCCCCGAAACCGATGTCCCCGAAAAGCTGTTCGGCGTCGTCAGGGGAGAGGATAAAACCCCCGGGCTGGTCGAGGCCGCCAACGGCGGGAGCCTGCTCATTGACGAAATCGCCTGCCTCAACAATGCCATGCAGGTTGCGATATTGAGGATGCTGGAGGACAGGCAGATTTTGCGCGTCGGAAGCGCAACGCCAATCCCCGTTGATCTGAGGGTGTTAGCAACCATATCGCTTGACGCCGGGGAGGCCGTGCGCGGCGGACGGCTCCGCGAAGACCTTTTCTACCGGCTCGGCGTCTTCACGGTCTCCATCCCGCCGCTCAGGGAGCGCGCCGAGGACATCCCGCTGCTGGCCGGCCACAAGCTCGGGCTGCTGGCTCAGCGTTACGGATCCTCCAAGCCGGACCTGTCGGATGAAGCGCAGGCAATCCTTAAGGACTATTCCTGGCCCGGAAACGTTCGGGAGCTTGAGAACGTCGTGGAAAGGGCGTTTGCCCTTGACGACGACGGCGTCATCGGCGCCGACGATCTGACCCTGCGGGTTCTGGCGGAGGAGCCGAAATTCGAGCTTGCGGAACTGGAGGCCGATTACTCCAGCGCCAAGCAGACCGTCCTTCATGAATTCCACAAGCACTTCATCCGGCGCGCGCTGGAGGCCAATGACGGAAACGTCGCCCGGACGGCTGAGCAGATCGGCCTGGGCCGCACGGTGCTGCACCGCCTGATGAAACGCTACGGAATCCAGTCCGACCGGGGGGGGTAACTTGCGCAGCCTCTTCCTGCGATTGAGCCTTTGGATAGCGTGCTTTGTCACGGCGTCCGCCGCCATCGCCCCGATACTTAGCTTTCTCAAGGCGCGGGCCGATTTCAACGCCGCGATGCACGCCCGGGCCGCGGCCATCGCGGACATGGCGTCCCCGCTTCAGGACGCCTCTATGCGCAATGACGCCGCCGCCTGCGAAGAATTCTGCCGGAGACTGATCCGGCAGCAGGACGCGTCCTACGCCCGTCTATGGGGGCCGGACGGCGCGCTCCTTGCCTGCGTGGGAATGGCCGAGGGAAGCGTCAGCCCGCCGCGAAGCGAAGAAGGCGAACAAGTCGGCCCTTCCGGCGATTCCCGCCTCATCACCCGAAAGTATTCATCCCGGAATTTCGCGGAACTCCGCGTCTTCCCCCCTCAAAAAACGGCTGAGGCCGGGGGCGTCTGCGTCGTCGCAGGATTCTCAACCGCAAACTATGACACCGTCCGCGCCGGCCTCCTGGGAACCACGGCGGCCACAGCAGTCATGAGCATGGCGATCCTGACCGTCGGACTCTGGCTAATGCGCTGGCGCATCCTGACCCCCCTGCGGGAACTCAACAGCCAAATGGCTAAGGTCGCCCAGGGCGACTTGTCCGGCAGGATTAAAATAACGACCCGCGACGAAATCGGCAGCCTGGGCCGCTCATTTAACGACATGACCGAGCAACTGGCCGACGCCCGGCGGGAAATGGAACAATACCAGGCGCGGTTGGAAAAAACGGTTGATGCTGTGATCGCGCAGTTGATCGCGGCCCAGCAGCGCGCCGCCCAGTCCGAACGGCTCGCCGCCCTGGGCCGCCTTGCGGCCGGCGTGGCGCATGAGATCAACAACCCCCTCATGGCAATCCAGTTGACCTGCCATTACCTGGAATCGGACGCGCATGACCCCGACGCCGCAGAGCAACTTCGAAACATCCAGGGGCAGGTAGAACGCTGCAAGAATATCATTCAGAAACTGATTTCATTCTCCGAAACCGGGGAAATGAGCCTGTCCCAATTCGACGCGCGGGAACTGGCCGGCGACATCCTGACCCCCCGCAGGCAAAGGCTCGACGAGATCGGCGTCTCCGTCCGGACCGAAATGCCTGACGCCCCGGTTGATATCGTCGGTGACAGGCTCCAGTTGCGGCAGTGCCTCGGCAACATTCTCGATAACGCCATGTTCGCCGTCGAAGGGCGACATACGCGTGAAATCTCCGTCGCTGTCTCAACTTCAACAGAAGGCATCCGCATCGCGGTAAGCGATACCGGATCGGGCATTGACAGGGAAAACCTCAAACACATCTTCGAACCGTTCTACACGACAAAGGACGTAGGGCAGGGAAGCGGACTGGGCCTGGCCATCTCTCACGGCATCGCGGCGCGACACCGGGGGCGCATCGAAGTCATCACCGAACCGGACAAAGGCTCCACATTCATCCTGATTCTGGATCCGCGAGGCCCGGCAGATGCAGAAAAGAGTCAAAATAAATGACCGGAATCCCGGCTTTTCTTCTCCACCCGGCTTTTTTGAAAAGCTGATCCTTGTTGTAACACATTAGAATGTAATGACTTGGGAGGATGAATACATGGTTGGTCGGCTGAAAACAAAAAAGTGTCGCAAAAATGCTACTTTCCCCTTGACAAGTGTCGCATAAGAGTTATAATTCAGTCAGTAGGAGAGAGCGATGAGATTCAACCGAAACATTATCGCCGTAATCCTTGCGACCTGCGCTATCGCGTTCTGCCCGCCCGCCAGGGCTGACCGAGAGGATTACTCCGGCATGAAGCCGTACCGCCGCAATATTAATGACGTTAAAGCCATGGAAAAAGATGAGGCGATCAAGGCGCGCATTGCGGCAATTGTGGACCGCTACGCCGACCCGAACTCGGAATGGGATTTCGAAAATAACGCCGACATCCTTGCCCTGATGGACGGAAGACTCCGCTACCCGGTCGGCTACTTCATCAACTACAGACTCACGCAGTTTGCAGGGCGAGGCACGCCGCAGCAAAGAGCCGCCCTGGTCTATGCCGCCGCGCTGATCCGCTCCGGAACATGCAGCGATGGAATCGCCATGATCTTTGCCGCAGAACCACATCCCCGGGTCAAAGATATGGCGCTGGACGCCATGGCCGCCGTAAAAGGCAAAGCCTGCAGGGATGTTGTAAAGGCGGAATTGACCTCCGGAAACAGCCCCGCCGAGTTCACGCTCCGCCTGGCCAGACTCGGCCTGAAGATGGGATTCGTTGAAGAAACCAAGTCCTTCCTGGAGCCGCGACTCAACATTGCGCGCAACCCCGTCGAACGGGTGGAAATGCTGACCATCCTCTACCGGGCAGGGGACGCGGGGCGGATGGATGAAATCCGCAGAACGCTTGAAAGAGAACGCCCCAATCCGCGTGGCTTCGCGGAGACGCTCAACGCCCTCACGTCCGCCGTGTCCGACGAAAAGGTGTACGCGCTGCTCCGCGACTTAGGCTCATACCCCGACAAACCCAGCGCCGCAATCGCGCTTCTGAAGTTGATAGACATGACGGGCCTCCCGGAGGACTTTCCACTCGGACGACAAGCCGACGCGCCGGAAGACGCGCAGGAACCGCCCCCGGAAGATCTGCCGTTGATCGAACCTTCGATGCCTGACGAGATGTTCCGCGCCAGGCAGAACCTGCTGCTCGTCGCCGCGGAGAAGCAATGGGCAAACCGCGAAACCGGCAAACCATACGAGGAATGAACGCGCAATCGCGCTGCAAAAGTCCCGAAAGGAGGGCGCAGCCATGAGGAAGACCATGAAACGTCAGAGGAGTCAAAAAGGCGTCTACCTGGTCATGTTCGCCTTCTTCGTCATCACCCTGATGGCCTTCGCCATGCTCACCATTGATACCATGGTGATCAGCCATGCCAAGGCGAGGCTCTATACCGCCGCGGACGCGGCTGCGCTCGCGGGCGTGACCCACTTGGTCGGGCCATACGACGCCGAGAACGGAACCGCCGCCCGCGAGGACGCCAAGCGCCTGGGCGCGGCCAACGGCCTCGACCTTGAGGATCAGCACGTCCGCGTCGGCAGGTTCGGCATCCCGTTGGCATCAGTCGCCGGCGTGGGGACATACACGTGGGGCGGGCAGTCCTACCCGCGCTGCTTCAAGTACCAGTTCGAGAGCGGCACCTCCTATGAAACTGACATGAAATCCAGCGCCTCGCAGGTGCCCGAAGGCAGGTTCGTCAGGATGAGGGACTGCGCGACTGCCAACAATAACGGCATGTTCCTGCTGGTCCGCAACGCGGCGGACAGCCTCTACTACATCGTCCAGCATCCCGAAGATCGCGTCGGGGCCAGCGAGAGCAGCAGCCCCGGAGAGGCAGCCGTTTTCGTGCAGACCGTCATCGAGCCGGACAGCATTCAGGTCGTCGGCCCACGCGATGAGGAGGGCGATGAAGGCTCCCGCCAGACGGTGAAACTGCTCATCGGCCCCATGTTCGGCAAATATGAGGTCAGCATGACGGTCCCGGTCGTAGCCACCCAGCCGCGCAGGGCGGTCATGTTCGTCATGGACAAGTCCGGCTCCATGAACGACAACACCGAGCTTGACCCCGACCGCAGCGGCTACAGGGTCATCAGCAATAAAGGCGTTACGTCAAATCAGGGTGACGACAACGACTGGATATATTATTCCCAGAGGAACGGGACAAGCAGTTCACCGGTGGTTCCAATCAACCCCTTCGTCTTCGCAACGGATAAGTGGATGCGCGTGCGCTACGAAAACAGCGGCGGCTACAGGAGAGCCACAAATTCTTCCGCGTCAACTTATAACCGAGCCCAGATCTTTTACAACAACCCTAACCGTTCGACCACCAGTCCGAACTTCAGTTTCTCGCTTTCCAGCACGACGACCGAATGGAGCAGGAAGACAACTGCCGGAAGCTACTGGACAAGCGGCGTTAATTACTACCCATCCGGCACTCAGATCAACTATACTACCAGTTATCCAAGCAGAGGTTACTATCACACCATCTCCTACTGCGATTATCAGCTCCCGCTTTATGACAGCCAGGTGGCGGCGGTGAGCTTCATTGACCGGCTTGAGGAAACCCGCGACATGGCGGGTTTGGCAACCTTTGCCGCCTCGGAGACGCTTGAGGAAGACCTGGACCTGCTGGTCAACAACAAGGAAGACCTTCAGAATACATTCCTGAACTACTCGGCGTCCGGCAACACCAGCACTGAGGATGGCGTGGAGTTGGGCTACAGCAAGCTGCAGGGCATGCCCAGCTCCGTGCAGAAGGTGATGATCCTGCTCTCCGACGGGCTGGCCAACCGAAGGCACGACGTCAACTCTGAAAACTACGACAGCACGCCGCCATCCAGCTACCCGACACGGACGATAGACGGCGTGAGCGGCAAGTACCCGTTCGGCCAGGTGATCATTGACGGGCTTATTAATGATGCCTATCTCTGCCGCGACAAGAGCATCAGGATTTACACGGTGGCGTTCCACTTCTTCCGCGGCGATCCGCCGTTCGACGCCGGAGACCACTACCTGATGCCGCGCATGGCTGAAATCACCCGCGGAACGCACCATGATGTCTATGACAGTTCAACGCTGACCGACGTGTTCCAGGAAATCTTCAGTCAGTTGCCGCCCCTTCTCAACGATTAGACGGGAGGCGCGACCATGAACATGACAAGATTCAGAGCAAAGAAGGAAAAAGGGCAGGCGGTGGTGGAGCTTGCGCTCACCCTGCCGGTCGTCCTGATGCTTCTGCTCGGGGCGATTGACCTGTCACGTTACTTCTTCTACTACGAGATAATGACCGAAACTGCGCGGGACACGGCGCGGCGCGGCTGCCTGCGCGGGATCACGGGGCCTGACCTTGCCGCCTACGGCAACAGAAGGCTTACGACAATGGGTTTCAGCGCCACTGCGCCGCACTTCGTGCTGGTGACTGTCAGCGCCAGGGACGGCGGGAGCATGAACTACATCAATTTTGCCGACGCGCAGAGCGGGGACATGGTTCAGGCCGAAGCGCAGTGCCGCTTCGACACGGCTTTCGGAACCCTTATTCCGGGCCTGGAACAGAACATGACCATCCGGGCGCGAAGCATCTACATAATGGAGTAATGAGCCATGCGTAACGCCACGAAAAGACAAAAAGGGCAGGTTATCGTGGAATGCGCGTTCATTCTCCCGGTGGTGATTCTGCTTGGGATAGGAACGCTGGAATACGCCAATCTGTTCACGCACGGGCACATACTGACCGTCGCGGCCCGCCACGGGGCGAGAATCGCCAGCATGCACGCAGACGAGACTGCCGCGAGGGCGGCCGTCATCAACTTCCTCGCCCCGGACAGCACGACCGGGCACGTTTTCCATTACCCGTTCACCGGGGCTGACTGCACAATCACATTCGAGGCGTTCGACGCCGCCACCGATCCGGCCAGTATCGTGACCGGCGGATCCGGCGGAGCCGTCGCGGACGCCGAGCACGGCGATTTCATACGATGCACGATCAGCTACCCCGTCCCCCTGCTCCTGAAGGGAATGATGCCCGGCACAAGCGGCGAGGAAATGATCATGACGGGCCGGGCAATCTTCATGTGCAACTGATCGCGCGATTCTCGCTGCGCGCGAGGTCGCGCAATATTCGCTGATGAGAGAAGTGGATGAGCGGTTGTAATGGGTCACTGAAGGGTGCGTCCGGTATGGATTGCGCAAGCTTGCTTGCGCCTTCGGGAGGCAGGCTTGCCTGCCGCCGTTGCGTACCGGAGGTTGAAACAAGCCTTTCCTTGCCGGAGCAAGCTCCGGTATGTGTTTAGCGTATGATAACACCCTGAGAAACCTTCCTTCCCCCGCGCGCAGCGTGGGGGAAGGTGTCGCCTCGCTCGTCGAGGTGACGGAAGGGGGCGATGATCTGTCCCCGTTCACTACCGTGTCCCATTTCAAGGGATCACATGACGCTAAACACATACAAGCTCCGGCCAACAGCAAGGCGGCGTCGCGCTTTTCAAGCGCGCAGCCGCCGCAATCCACGTCCACGCCATGCGCTCCAGTCACTGACCGTTTACGAGCGGCTGCGGAACGTTGACGGCGCAAGGCCTGATCATAAGAAGGCCGCTGTCCGTCCGCGCCGAAGCGCGCCGATGCGCATGGCCGCGCTTTACGTTGTTCTGAATTGCCTGTTCCTGACGTACCCCGCCGGTTGCAAGAAAAGCCCTCCCCAAGGCAAGACGCAACCGGCGGGGCGCCCGATTCTCCGCGAAGAAGACCATTCGAGAAAAGCCCCTTCGCCGCTTGCGGCAGGCGCTGCTCCGGCAACAACCCCGGTTGCGGAATCACCCCAGAATAAGCCTTCCAATCCGCCCCCCTCCACGCAGGCTCCCGACGCTGTTCCACCCGAATCCGATCAGGCGTCATCATTGGTAGAAGAAACATCCGACAAGGAGAGATCCTCGCCGGAGCCTGCCTTTGAGACCATCAGCAATGAGACCGTATTCGAGGAACTTACCCTGGGGATGAGCATGGAGGACGTCCGAAAACTCCATCCCACGGCGTCCGTCGGCGGTGGGGCGCGGGTCAAGAACGTCATTTCCACGCTTCCGGACGGGCGCTCCATCGTCGCGAAGTTTCTTGACGGGCGCTTGGGCATCATCGTGGCGAAGACGAAGGTGAAGGCGGGCGACGCCGCAGAGGTTGATGCCGCCTTCCAGAGGGCGCTGGCCGTTCACGCGAAGCGATTCGGAATGCCCCCGCCCGGTGGAGTCGGCAAAAAGAGTATGATATGGACTGAGGGGAATATCAGCCTGATGGTGCGCAAGGATGAGAAATTCGGGGAAGTGATCGAGGAGTTCCGGGACGTGACGGCGTCGGTTCAGATAAGAAACATTGAAAATCGCTGACCCGGCATTTTCAGCGATTAATCCTGATACACCGCTGTTTATCAACGCATAGGGCGCGCGGCATAAAAGGGGTGTAACATGGATACCGGCAACCGCGCGTATTCATCCCCCGCGCCGTTACGGCGGGGGAAGGAATGTTTTTTTAGGAAACCCCCTTGTATATCGCGCACCCCAACGCAAACACCCGATTGACCCCGGGGAATTGGCGCGATAGTATTCATAATAAATCACAATGTTCCAATTCCAATGGGAGGCGCGGCATATGACCGCTCGGGATGAAATCCGCAAGGTTGTGGACTCCGCCATGCGCAAGTATGACTGGGAGCCTGAACACGCGCTTCACGTGCGGGACCTCGCGCTCCAGTTATTCGATGAACTGGAGGAATTGCACGAACTGAAGCCCCCGGAGCGCTGGCTGCTGGAGCTTTCGGCGATGCTGCACGACGTCGGCCTGTCCGTCGAAAGGTCGGGGCATCACAAGGAATCCTTCAAGATCATTATGTCGGAGCCGCTGCCGGGGCTGGACAACCGGCAGCGCATGATCATCGCGCTTGTGGCGCGTTACCACAGGAAGGGATTGCCAAAGTCGAAGCACAAGGCCTTCGGCGATCTGCCATCCAAAGACAGGGCGCGGGTGAAAAAACTGGCTGCGATACTCAGGATTGCCGACGGCCTTGACCGCTCCCACTGGCAGGCGATAAGCAGCGTGAAATTCAAAAAGGATTCCAACGAGCTTGAGCTGGAGATCAAGGGCGTCAGACTGAGCGAGATTGACATTCAGGGGGCCATGCGGAAGTCGGACCTGATAGAGGCTGTCTTCGGCAGGAAATTGAAAATCATTCCGATACTTGGATAAGCGTCATCCTTCGGTGATGGATTCGTCCGATGCCGTTCCGAACGTCGTTCCGCAGAGGGCGCTTTCTCCGACGGTGTTCAATATTGAGATGGTCTTGCGGGTTTCCTCCGGGGTCTGCGGCAGGCCGCACCACGCCGGGCATTCTCCCTGCATCGAGCGCAGCGCCACCTGCGTTTCGTAATGCAGCGAATCCTGCATCACGCCCATCTGGTCCACCGGCTCGCCGATCGCCTCCCGCAGGGTCCAGTTCAGCTTGAATGCCCTGACGATCTCCTCCGGGCACAAGGCCATCCTCTTTTCGACGGATTCCGGGTCCAGGCGCAGCAGGCGCAATGCCTGCTGGAATGCGGGCTGCCACTGGCCCTGTTCGACAATGCGCCCCAGGCGGGAGACCATGCGCCGGGGGCTGGTGTGCTGCTTGCCGTGCAGGTCGTAAAGCCCCCTGAGGATTTCTCCGCCTGCAAGGAAGATGCTGCGGCATGCGCGGACGGCATTGGCCGTGTCCAGCGACATGCGGGCTTCCTTGAGAAGCTTTCGCGTCCGGGTCATGGCGGATTTCGTGCGTATGTCCATCATGCGCTGGTCGAAACGCCGTTCCTGAATCTTCTTGTGCAGGCGCGTGATGCCGCTGTCGTGGTCAACCATTACGTAGGAGGCCCAGAGCATGTCGCAGAGGCGCAGGTTCCAGGGATCGTTCATGAGCGCCCAGAACTCGCTCTCGCCTGCTTCCGCCAGTTGGGTGGTGAGCTTCTGCTCCGTGAGGAAGTTGGCCCAGTCCACCTCGTTGGGATTGCCCTGCTTTTCCAGCCAGGCGTTGAACATGGCTTCTTCGCGGCTGAGCCAGTTCTTGACGTCGGCGAATCTCGCCGGGTTCCATACCACGATGAAGTCAACGTCGGACAGCGGCCAGACGTCCCCCCTTGCGACGCTGCCGGCCAGGACGACCCCCCTGACGAACGGGAGCTTGCCGAGGTGCCCCGCGGCCTCGTCCGCCGTGTCCTGGAGCCGCTCGCGCCAGTTCTGGATCGTCGCTTCCGGCTCGACGTGTCCCATGAATTGCAAATCCCCGGTTGACGGGCGGCTGCGGGCCGCCCGTTGTGTCGCTGTCCGTTTCAACCTCCGACCGGACATGACTATAACGTAATCCTGAGCAGCGGGCAAGGAGACGCCCCGGTCAAGTTGGGAATTTCATTGTCATCAGTGACGGTTTCAGCAGTCTTTATCTGCGGTTGTCCCTCGGCTACGCTCCAGATAGAATCCCTTTCCGGGCAGCAGGAAGGTGTCCGCAGTCATGGCAGACAAAACAGGCATATCTGACGCAGAGCAGCGCGGTGATGCGGCGGGGGCCGCCGGGGATACTGTTGCCGACTGGGGGGATGATATTTCCCCGACGGCGCGATTTCTCTCGCGCTGCGCCCTGTGCGCGTCGGTTGTCTGCGTTGTCGGTTATGTTGTCATCGGTCTGATGCGCCTGGGGTATCCGTATGAGCTTGAGTGGATGGAGGGCGGATGCGTTGACATAGCATTGAGGATCAGGGCGGGCCAGCCGGTCTACGTCGAACCTGGCATCGCCTATGCGCCTTTCGTCTATCCGCCGCTGTATTACTGGCTCGTCGCGCAGGTCATGGGAGTGGCTGGGGAAGGTTTCCTGGCGGGACGGCTGGTTTCATATGCCTCAACACTTGGCGTGATGGCGTTGATCTTCAGCCTTGCCCGGCGGGAGACGGGCGGGGTTCGGGCGGGTTTGCTTTCCGCCGCTCTTTATGCCGCGTCGTTTGAGGTCACCGGCCTTTGGTTCGACGTGGTGCGGGTTGACAATCTGGCGCTTTTCTTCGTTGTGGCGGGTTGGCGCGCGTTGCGGATGGGACGGGGGATGGCGGCAGGGGCGGTTGCGGGTCTGTTGTTTGGATTGGGTGCGCTTACCAAGCAGACGTGCATGATACCGGCGTTCTGCATGGCGGCGGGGCTGGCATTATCGGACCGGCGTTCGGCGGCAGCGTTCTGCGCCGTTTTCGCGGCGGTTTTCGGCGGCATTTCGATGTGGCTGAACTCGGTTTCGCATGGGTGGTACGGATTTTATGTCTTTGATCTTCCGCGCAGCCATGAGTTATTCGGTTTCGCGTTCCATCACTTCTGGCGGCAGGACATATTCTGGAATTACACGGTGGCGTTCCTCTGCGCGGCGTACCTGATAGTTGACCTCTGGAACTCCCGGAGCGCCGGGGAGTCCTCACAGAATGTTGCAAGGGCAGGTGTCAAACCTGTGCCTGTGCGTGATGCGGTGAACAGTGGAGGCATGCCGTCGCGCATTTTTTATCCGGCAGCCCTGGCCGGGGCGCTGTTGAGCGCGTGGACGGGGAGGGTCAGGAGCGGCGGGGGAACTAATGCGCTGTTGCCCGCAGCCGCTGCGATCTCGCTGCTTTACGGCCCGGCGTTTTATCGCCTGCTGGCGAATATTCGGAATATCGGTGAGGGTGTTCTGCCTTTGCAGCAGGAAGAACAGGGGCAGCCCGCCATCCGGCAAAAAAGTAGTATACCGTCCCCATTTTTTACACTTGCCTGGGGCGCGGCGCTGGCGCAGTTCTTCGTCCTGATCTTCGATCCCGGCACGTATCTTTTCTCCGTCACGGATGAGCGCATCGCTGAGAACTACATCCGGCTTCTCGGCTCCTACGAGGGCGAGGTTTTCGCCCCCTGGCACGGCTATCTCCCGCGCAAGGCCGGCAAACAGCCCAACGGGCACTGGATGGCGCTTTACGACGTTGTGCGCTCCAGCGGGGAGAAGACCCGCCCCGCGCGGGAGAAACTGATGAGAGAGATTGACGGGGCCATTGCTGATGGTCGGTTCGACGCGATCATCGCCGACGCCGACGGATACGCTGAGATCGAGGAACTTGTCGTGAAGCGGCATCCCGGCGTCTACAGAATGCGCGAAGGCGTCCCGATATGCAGCCCGGTGGCAGGTCCGAAATGCCGGGTTGTGTATGTGCTTGAGAGAACAGCAGAAAACCGGAAGAAATGAAGATTAAACCGAGAAAGACTCTTGATACTCTTGCTCTCAAGGACAAGATACAGGCACATATCCGCGAAGAGATAAAGGGCATGTCCGCTGCCGAGGAACTTGAGTATTATCATCGGGCAGCAGAGTACGGTCCCCTTTCGGACTTATGGCGTCGTCTCAACGGTCGCGTTGAAAGAAAAGGCCAGCAAATCTGCTCACGAAAAAAGCGGCGGAAATGTATTAAGAAGGGGGTAAAATGATCGTTCGGATCATGTCCTGTTATCAAAGGTTTGATCCATGAATCGTTGCGTAATTGATAATGCCCATTTGGATGCAAGGGAAGGAATTGAGATGAAACTGGAAGACCTTGGCAGAAAAATTCGGGAGGCGGCCTGCGTCGAGGGCGACTTCACCCTCAAGTCCGGCCGCAAGAGCCATTACATAATTGACAAATACGCCTTCGAGACGCGTCCGGAGCTGCTTTCCGCCATCGCGAAGGAAATCGCGGGGCGGCTTGATCCGGGCGTGAAGCGCATCGCCGGCGTGGAGCTTGGCGGCGTGCCCCTGGCCACCGCCGTGTCTCTGGTCTCCGGCATCCCGTTCGTCATCGTCAAGATGAAGAAGAAGGGGTATGGGACGGACAAGCTTATCGAGGGCGCCATCGAAAAGGGCGATTCAGTGGCCTTGATTGAGGACGTTGGCACGACGGGCGGAACGGTCCTACAGTCAATCGAAGCGCTGAAAACCTGCGGGGCCGGCAAGGTCCAGACCTTCTTCATTGTTGATCGTGAGGAGGGATTGAAGGAGAACATGGCCGCCGCCGGCCACGATTACGTCGCACTTTTCACAAGAACCAGTCTGGGCATCGCCCCGGACCAGCAATAGGAACCGCGCCGATGAACGACATTTTCCAAAGCCCGCTGGCGGAACGATGGGCAAGCAGGGAAATGCTGGAAATCTGGTCTGCCGACCGCAAGTTCCGGCTCTGGCGGGAAATCTGGATCGCGTTGGCGGAGGCGGAGAAGGAATGCGGCCTGCCGATCACTGACGAGCAGATCGCTGAAATGCGCGCCAACGTCGCCCGGATTGACTACGAGCGCGCCGCGCAGAAGGAGGCAGAGCTTCGCCACGACGTCATGGCGCACATCCATGTCTACGGCGAGCAATGCCCGAAGGCCAAGCCCATCATCCACCTGGGCGCGACCAGTTGCGACATCACGGACAACGCGGACCTGATCTGCATCAGGGATTCGATGAAACTCCTGCTGGCCCGCGCGGTCAACGTCATCGAAACGTTGAGCCGTTTCGCGCTCCAATACAAGGACCTGCCGACACTCGGAAGGACGCACTTCCAGCCCGCCCAGCCGACCACGGTCGGCAAGCGCGCATGCCTCTGGCTTCAGGACTTCCTTTGCGACCTTGCGGAGCTTGAGCGGCGCATCGGCGAGCTTCGCTTCCGGGGCATCAAAGGAACCACGGGCACGCAGGCCAGCTTCCTTGAGCTTCTAGGCGACGGCGACAAGGTCAGAATGCTGGAAAAGCTGGTCGCTGAGAAGATGGGTTTCTCCGAAGTCTGGCCGGTGACGGGGCAGACCTACACCCGCAAGGCGGACTGGCTCGCGCTCTCGACCCTCTCCGGTATCGGGCAGAGCGCGCACAAGATGGCCACGGACATCCGCCTTCTGGCCGGGTTGAAGGAGATTGAGGAGCCGTTCGGCAAGAAGCAGGTCGGCTCTTCGGCGATGCCCTACAAGCGCAACCCCATGCGCTGCGAGCGGATGTGCGCGCTGGGCCGGTTCCTGATCGCCAATGCCGATAACGCCGCGCATACCCATGCCGCGCAGTGGCTTGAGCGAACGCTTGACGATTCCGCAAATCGCCGTCTGTCGCTTGCGGAAGGTTTTCTTGCGGCGGACGCAGTCCTCATGCTCGCCGAAAACGTGACCGACGGTCTCGTCGTCTATCCGGAGGTAATCCGCGCCGATCTGGAGGCCGAGTTGCCCTTCATGGCCACGGAGAACATCCTGATGGCGGCGGTGAACGCCGGCGGAGACCGCCAGGAACTGCACCAACGCATACGCGATCACGCCGTCGAGGCTGGGCGGCAGGTCAAGGAGCTTGGCCGTAAGAATAACATGCTGGAACTGATCGCCGCAGATCCGGCCTTCGCCGCCGTAAAGGAACAGCTTGCGGGGCTGATGGACCCGAAGGCGTTCATCGGGCTGGCGTCCGAGCAGGTTGAGAGATTCTGCGCTGAGCACGTCCGCCCGGCGATTGAGAGAAACGGGAAACTGCTCCGCTGCAGGGAATTGATAGGAAAGGGCGAGGACCTGCGCGTCTGAGCCGCAACCTGGAGTGCGGCGGCTTGCCGCCGCCTTGCCGTTGCCGCAGCTTGCTGCGGCACAAAGCTTGGTCCGTCCTCCCGGAATGTTTTCGCAGGCAAGCTTGCGGAACGACAAGGGTAAGAACCCAGTCGGTTGAATACCGCTCGCAGTCGGGTGGGTGCATAAAGGAGAAAGATCATGCAACGCCGTTTCAGTTTAGCCAGACTATTCCTTGCGTTCTCGTTGTTGCTGCTGTCCGCCTGCGCGGCGCAGACGCAGCAGGCCCCGGTCCCGGCGGTAAAAAAGGTTTCCGGTCCGCTGGTCGCGCAGGAGGGACCGGCAAAACTCTGGGTCGTCAATGGACAGCGCGTCCTCCTGCTCCAGGGATCGCCGAAAGAGATGGGGCGTCAGCACGGCAAGCTCATGGCCAATGAGGTCCGGCAGGACGTGCAAGACCTGCTCAGCCGCCTCGACCACGCCGGCGCGCCGAAGGAGCAGGTTCAGGCGAAGCTGACGGAGATTTGGAAATCGCTTGAGCCGAACGTCCCGCAGCAGTTCAAAGAGGAGCTTGAGGGCCTTGCCGAAGGCTCCGGCGTCCCTCTTGCCGACCTGCAACTCATCCACGCCTTTCCCTCGATGCACCACTGCACCTGCGCCGCCGCGACCGGCAAGGCTACCGTTGAGGGCAAGACCTACTTCGCCCGCAGCCTGGATTACGATCTGGACATTGGCAATGACCACGTTCTTCAGGACAACGCAACGCTGATCGTCTACAAACCCGATAACGGCATCCCGCACGCCAACGTCGCATGGGCGGGCTTCATCGGCAGCATCAGCGGCATGAACGCCGAAGGCATCGCCATCGCGGACATGACCAGCGACACAAAGGACGAGTCCTTCGACGGGATGCCGATGATCTTCCTCATCCGCAAGGTACTCTGGGAGGCGAAGACGGCGGACGAGGCAGTTTTGATCCTGAAGGCCGGGCCGAGAGCTAGCGGGTTCAACTACATGATTGCCGACGGCAAGGCCGGGCAACTGCGCGCCGTGGAGGCCGCGCATTCTGCCGTCGAGGTCTTCACTCCAGATTCCTATAGCATGAAATGGCTTCCGCATACCAAATTAGTAGATTGCGTCTGGCGTTCAAATCACTTCATATCCCCGGAACTGGCCAAGGGGCAGAGGGACGTCTACGATCCGCGCAATGGGCCGGAAAGCGACTCGTGGCTGCGCTACTTCATCTTCGGACAGTTCCTGAAAGAAAACCACGGGAAGATTGACGAGATGAAGATGTTCGAGTGCCTGCGGCAGTACGCCGTGGACGAGCCGGCCCTGCATCAGATCGTCTTCTCGCCGTCGTCCCTGGAATTGTCCGTCGCCAACGCGGACAATCCGAAGAACGACAAGTTTCCCGGCGCTATGAATAACGACTTTTATCGCTACTCGCTCTCCGGGATTCTTGAAGGCAGTGTTGACAGCGTGAAGAAGGTCGAGCTTCCCCCGCGCCCGGAAGGGCAATGGCCTGCATCCGGCAAGATCAGTGTGAAGAATCAGCTTCCCGCCAAGCCCCCCGCCGACGAGGCTACGACCGCGAAACTCAAGCCTTTTCTGCCGGAGCCGAAGGACTTCCAGTGGATCGCCGACCCGGTCAGGATTGAGGAAGGCATCCCGGTCTATCGCGTCAGATTTCCGTCGCCCATGTCCAGCGCATTTGCGGAAAACAACATGGTATGGTGCGAGTATTACCTGCCCCCGATCCCGGAAGGGGAGAAGCGCCCGGGCGTGGTCGTGCTGCACATCCTTGACGGGCGATTCCGCGACTCCCGCCTGATAAGCCTGGAATGCGCGAAGCTGGGGACCCCGGCGCTGATGATGAAGCTCCCGCTTTACGGCGAGCGCAGGCCGCAGCCCGAGGCGCAGATGATGATGTACATCATGATGAAGAAGGAAACAGCCGCCAAGGAATGGCTCTACCAGGCCGTGGCGGATGTGCGCCGCGCGCGGGACTGGATGGCCAACCGCCCGGAGGTTGACCGGGAGCGCGTCGGCCTCTGCGGCGTCAGCCTCGGCGGTTTCACAACCGCCCTGACCATCGGCGTTGACGGCAACGTGCCCCGCGCCCTGGTCGCGCTGGCCGGGGGCGACTTCGCCACACTAACGAAAAAGGGCGAGGTCTACACGAAGGACATCGTGAACGGCCTGAAGACGGTCGGCATAACAGAGAAGGGCTTCCAGGAGATTCTCGACACCGCCGATCCGCTACGCTACGCCGCGCGCGTTGACGGCTCAAAGGTCAGCATGCTTGCGGCTTACAAGGACTCCGTTGTCCCGAAGGAGAATACGACCGCGCTGTGGGAGGCCTACGGAAAGCCGAAAATCACGTGGTATCCGTCCGACCATGACGAGATGGAGAAGTACTTCGTCGGCGCAGCGAAGGAGATCGCGCTTCAGTTCAGCAAGGAGGTATGGCCCGCCGCGCCCGTGGGCAAATAATGTTCAATAAGTCTGCAACAGCAGAGAATCAGGAGGTCATTTGGCAATGCAAATGCGCTTCTTCTGTTATCTGATCATTCAGATAACTTTCGTGTTATGCTTTAGCTCTGAATCGGCGCTGACCGGTGAAGTGGAACCGCCGCCCGTGGCGAAAGAACTTTGTGTCGTCTCCGACGGCCGCATCAAAGAATCCAGCGGGATAGCGCTGTCACGGCGTCAGCCTGACGCCGTCTGGATTCACAACGATTCGGGAGACGCTGCGCGCCTTTTTCTCGTCGGGCTGGACGGCAAGACGCGCGGGGTCGTCCGCTTGCGCGGTGACTGGCCTGTGGACTGGGAGGATATGTGCGCCTTCGTCGCGAGCGGGACCTCTTGGTTGCTGGTGGGGGATATTGGAGATAACGCCCGCAACCGGAGCCTGGCCACCAGCAAGGGACGTTCAAAAGCCTGCCGTCTGCTTCTGTTCCCCGAACCGGAAATGATGAATACAACCGAACTGGAGGCCGATGCCCCAACAGTCATCCAGTTTGAATACGAGGATGGTCCGCACAACTGCGAAAGCGTTGCCGTGGACACTGAACGGAATGAGATTCTCCTGGTTTCAAAGTCAAAGAGCGGATCTTCGGACGTCACAGGGGTTTATTGTATTCCGCTGACTTTGAACAAGGGGACGACCACAGCGACTGCCCGAAGAATAGCCAATCTGGAGATCATCATGGCCACCGCAATGGATATCTCCCCGGACGGACGCCGGATGGCAATTCTTTCGCCGGATGGAGCTTTTTGCGTGGACAGGCGGGAAAACGAGACCTGGGGCGACGCTTTGAAAAGCAAGCCGCGCATCGTTCCCCTGCCAAAGAGAAGAAACGGGGAGACAGTGTGCTTTGGTCGAGATCGCAACGAATTACTGTTGCATAGCGAATCCGTCGGACAGCCGTTATGGTCTGTCACAATATCGGACATTGCCGCCGGTTCATTATCCACCAGCCCATAGCGATAGTTCCTCTGCCATAAATGGGAAACGGAGGAAGCAAATGACCGGTAGAAACGCCTGGATTTCGGTGGGAGTGGCCCTTCTTGTCGCGTCCGGCGCCAACGGGCAGGACGCTATCAACATCGGCTCGCGGCTTGAGCTGATGGTTGACGACTTCCTCATCGAGCGCATGAGCGGCGACGCCCGACTTCAACTGCACCGGCCCGAACGGCGCGAGATCGTCTTCAAGACCGACGCCCCGTGGGAGGGCAACGCGTGCGCCTACCAGTCGGTTTTCCAGGACGGCGGCGTCTTCCGCATGTACTATCACGGCGGGCATTACCGCCACAGCGGCGCCCCGGCGCAAACCCTCGAAGAGCACGACTGGAACCTCTGCCTCGCGGAAAGCGATGACGGGATTCGCTGGCGCAGGCCTGAACTGGGCCTTTTCGAGTTCAAAGGCTCCAAGTCCAACAACATCGTCCTGCTTCCCGAATCCGTGGCGGAGGTCAAGGGCGACCCGGCGCACACATCCGTCTTTATTGACGCGAATCCGGATTGCCCCCCCGATGAAAAATATAAGATTACCATCCTCGGCGCGGAGCCGCGCGGGCTTTTCATCATGAAGTCCTCCGACGGCGTCCATTTCAGCCTGATGAGCAGGCAGCCGAGCATCACCGAAGGCGCTTTCGACTCCCAGAACCTTATCTTCTGGGATCCGCTCCGCAGGGAATACCGGGAGTATCACCGCGACTTCAAGAATGGGATCAGGGACATAAAGACCTCGGCGTCCGGGGATATCCTGAAGTTCCCGAAGCCGGAGTGGTTGAGCTATACCGGCGCGTCGGGCGAGCACCTCTATACGAATGCGGTCCAGCCGTATTTCCGCGCGCCGCAAATCTTCATGGGCTTCCCGGCGCGCTACACCGAGAGGGGCTGGTCGGAGCCGGTGCTGGACCTGCCCGGGCTTGACGAGCGCCTCGCCCGCGCGAAGGCGCATCCGCGATACGGCATGTCGGTCACGGACGCCTGCTTCATGACCAGCCGGGACGGCGCAACGTTCCATCGCTGGGCGGAGGCATTCATCCGCCCGGGGCCGCGAACGCGCGAAAGCTGGGTCTACGGCGACAATTATCCCTTCTGGGGCATGGTCGTGACGAAGGCTGATGCCGAAGACGCGCCGGATGAAATCTCGCTCTACGCCACTGAGGGATACTGGGAAGGCCCTGAGACGAGCATACGCCGTTACGCGCTTCGCATGGACGGGTTCGTGTCCGCGTCCGCCACGGCGGCGGGGGGAGAGATTGTCACTAAACCCATCATTTTTGATGGTGGGAATCTGACGCTGAACTTCGAGACCTCCGGCGCGGGCGGGATACAGGTTGAAATCCAAGACGCAGGCGGGAAACCGATCGAAGGTTATTCCCTGAACGATTGTCCTGCGATTTTGGGCGACAGCATCAGGAAGATCGTCCGGTGGAAGGACAAGGGAGGGGACGTCCGATCGCTTGCCGGAAAACCGGTGCGGTTGCGTTTTGTTCTGAAGGACGCGGACCTTTACGCCTTCCAGTTTGTGCCATATGCGGCGGACCCGGTAGTCCCTGAACTTCCGGGGAAGAAATAGAAAGGGGCGATAACACGCATTTCCCGGTTGATACGAGCGTTTTTTAAGGCAAGCCGGGGGATTTTTGTTGCCGCGCGTCGGCGGATAGAGTAATTAGTCGCTTCTTTTAACGAATATCGCGGTCGGGATTTCGCGGCGCAGGTTGCCGCCGCCCCCGCGTGACAGGAGAATGTAGATGCCGAGAGACAAGAAGAGAACACGTTTGCAGGGCGCCAGGTGCGCAAAGGCAAATCACGGCAGGAAGCCGGGCAAGGGCAGAAGAGACGGACGCCTGCGCTTTGAGAAGAAGCGCTGGCGCTAGGGCGCAAGCCGCAAGGCCTTTACCGGCGCTTTGATTCCCTGCCCCGCAGGGCGTCCCCGCGTTCCAGAATCGCCGAGGGCCAGGAAGGAAATGCTGCGCTATAACGAACATACGCGCACGCTGGAGCAGGAGGACTATTCCTTCGAACTCCAGGACGTGCAGGACCCGCACCTGTTCCGGGACATCTTCAGCTACGGAACAGTGCCGAAGATTCCCTTCAATCACCGCCACGTGCCGATGTTCCCGGCGGGGGAAATCTGGATCACCGACACGACCTTCCGCGACGGCCAGCAGTCGCGTCAGCCCTACACGGTCCGACAGATTGTTGACCTGTTCACCTTCCTGCACCGTCTGGGCGGCCCCAACGGGCTGATCCGCCAGACCGAGTTCTTCCTCTACACCCCGCGCGACCGGGAGGCGCTGGAGCGATGCCGGGAGCTGGGATTCCAGTACCCGGAGATCACCGGCTGGATAAGGGCGACCAAGAGCGACTTCGACCTTGCGCAGAATCTCGGCCTGAAAGAGGTCGGAATCCTTACGTCCGCCTCCGACTACCACATATTCCTGAAGCTGGGCAAGACGCGCCGGCAGGCGATTGACATGTACCTGGACATAGCCCGTTGCGCCATGGACCACGGCATTGTCCCGCGCTGCCACCTGGAGGACATCACCCGGTCGGACTTCTACGGCTTCGCCGTGCCGTTCGCCGCCGCGCTGATGGACCTGAGCCAGGAATACAAGATGCCCATCAAGATCAGGTGCTGTGACACGATGGGCTACGGCGTGAGCTATCCCGGCTCCATGCTGCCGCGGAGCGTGCCGGGGATCATCTACGGACTCAACCACCACGGCGGCGTGCCGTCGCGCTGGCTGGAGTGGCACGGGCATAACGACTTTTACAAGTCGGTTATAAACGCCGCCACCGCGTGGCTGTACGGCTGTAGCTCCGCCAACGGCTCCCTGCTGGGGCTTGGCGAGAGAACGGGAAACTCGCCGGTTGAGGCGCTGGTTTTCGAATACATCGCGCTGCGCGGGGACGACGAGATTGACACCACCGTCGTGACGGAGATAGCCGAATACTACCGCAAGGAGCTTGGCCACGAGATACCCCGCCAGCAACCCTTCGTCGGGGAGGACTTCAACAAGACCTGCGCGGGGATTCACGCGGACGGCCTGTCCAAGAACGAGGAAATCTACACGATCTTCGACACGCGCAAGCTCCTCAAACGCATCCCCGAGGTTGCCATAAACGATAAGAGCGGCGCGGCGGGAATCGCCCTCTGGATCGGGAAGCATTACATCGCCCCCTTTGGCGGCGAAATACCGAAGAGCCATCCCGGCGTGACGGCGATCAAGGACTGGATTGACAACCAGTATGCCACGGGAAGAGTGACGACCATCGCGGACGTCGAAATGCACCATCTCGTAAGGGAACACCTGCCGGAACTGATGCCGCTGCACAAGACGCCCGCAAGCGAAGAATAAGGGGAGAGCGTGTTCGCGATCATCTCGGACATACACGGCAACTTCGAGGCATTAAACGCCGTCGTGAACGATATCGGTTCGCAGGGGATTGACCGCGTGTTCTGCCTCGGCGACGTTGTGGGCTACGGCCCGCAGCCCGCCGAGTGCATTGACCTTGTGCGGAAGATGTGCGAAGTCTGCCTCTGCGGGAATCATGATTACGCCCTTGTCTACGGCGCGACGGGTTTCAACGCCGTCGCGGCGGACGCGATCAACTATCACCGCAACATCCTTATGCCGCAATTGGGCGGCAAGAAGCGGGACGACGCCCCGCTGAAGCGATGGACCTTTCTGAAGGACCTCCTGTTCCGTTACATGGAGGAGGACATCCTTTTCGTCCACGGCAGCCCGCGCAACCCGATCAACGAATACATTACTGAAACTGACGTGAAATGGGGGCTTGAGCGCAAGATTCATGAAATATTTTCACTTGTTGAGCGTATCTGCTTCATTGGCCACACGCACCGGCCCGGCATTCTTAATAGCAAGATGGAATTCCTGACGACGACAGACGTCAACGACGAATATCAGTTCCCGACCGATCACAAGGCCGTCATCAACGTCGGCAGCATAGGCCAACCCAGGGACGGCGATCCCCGCGCATGTTACGCTATTGTTGACAACGGGGTGGTCCGATTCCGGCGCGTACCGTATGACGTTGAGGCCGTATGCCGCAAGATTCAGGAGACGGGGCTGCTTGACGAATCTCTGGCCGAGCGCCTGAAGGTCGGCAAGTAGGCGTTATTTCTCCGTCAATCTTTTTCGGACGACATCCGCCATCAACTCCCTCGGCGCGGCGCGCCCGGTCCATAGTTCGAACTGCGCGGCGGCCTGACCTACGAACCACTCGAAGCCGGAGACCGTGACGCAGCCCTTTTCCCTCGCCTCCCGCAGCAACCGGGTTTCGATCGGATTGTAGACGTCGTCGAATACCACTGCGCCGGGCCGCAGACCCTCCGCCGGCATCGGCGTCTCATCAATCTTCGGGGACATGCCGATGGAGGTCCCGTTGACAAGAATATCGTAGGGGATGTTGATGATTTCCGACACTGGCGCGAAGGCGCAATCCATGTCCCGCGCAAGCTGTTCGGAGCGGCTCTGCGTCCGGTTGACGATGGTAACATCGGCCCCGGCCTGCATCAGGCCGTAGGTGATTATCCGCGCCGCTCCGCCCGCTCCGAGCATCAGCACTCGTTTCCCCTTAAATGCGCCGTCAACGCTTCCGGCCATGCCCGCCCTGACGACAGCGTTTGCAAGGCTTCCCAGCGCGGCCTTCAGGTCCGTGTTGTAGCCGTAAAGCCGCCCGCCCCTGTTCACAACCGTGTTCATCGCCCCGATGCGTCTGATCTCCGGCGTCACTTCGTCCATGCAGGGAATGACGCTTTCCTTGTGCGGGATCGTGACGCTGTAGCCCTTCGCGTCAATCTGCCTGAACGCCTCTATGAACGCCGCCACATTGTCAACCCTCAGGAAAAGATAGACGGCGTTGATGCCGAGGGCGGCGAAAGCGGCGTTGTGAATCGCCGGGCTCATGCTGTGCGCGACGGGATTGGCGACGACCCCGTAGATTTCCGTCGCCTCATTTATCTGTCGGAAACGATAGAGCTTGAGCAGGTCGGCAAGCGTTATCTGCCCCGGGGCTGATTCCTTGCCGCCGTCAAGGGACGCAAAGGTCAGGAATCCGCCGAACTTCGGCGCCAGGATGCGGCTGGGCGCTCCGCGCTCGCCCATGCAGAGACCGATGGCGGGTTTTCCGCATTTCCTCATCGCCGCAAACATCCGCGCATTGTCCGTGATATCCGTCGCAGTGGTCGCAACCTTGACGACGTCGGGATCGCGGCTCTCTATCCTTCTGAAGATCGAATCCAGATCGGGCGGGGTGTTCTCGAAGTTGTGGTATGAGACGATCTTTTTCGCGTTCCCGCGATGGGCGTAATCCCCGATGTCCTCGATCTCGACGTCAACGTATTCCGCCCCAAGCTCCGATACGGCGGCCAGAATCTCCAACCTGTCTCTCTCAGAGCCTTCGAACCTGCCGCCGACGCTCTGCGGGCGGCAGGTGCATATGACCGGTTTCCCGCAGCGCATCAATGATCGCAGCGCCGGCGTCTTTCCCGATCCGGACGGTTCTTCCTTGAAATCGCCGACGTCCGCGTCGCGCAGGTAGTCCAGCCGAAGCTCCGCCATGTCCGCCCCGGCAGGCAGGGCGCGAAGCGCGCGCAGGGCCAGTTCAATGGTCGGCTCGGTTATTACTGCGCATAGCTTTGTCACAGTCGCACCCTACTCGTCGGTCTGCTTCTGCACCTTCGCCCACGTATCCTTCAGCGTGGCGGTCCGGTTGAAAACCAACCGTTCGCCCGTTGAGTCCGGATCAACGCAGAAATACCCCATTCTCTCAAACTGGAATCGGTCTCCCGGCCCGGCCGACGCCAGGCCTGGTTCGACTTTGCAGCCGGTAAGGACCTGGAGCGAGTTCGGATTCAGGTATTCCTTGTAGTCATGCCCCTCCGGCACGTCGCCGGGGTCTTCCTTCGTGAACAACTGATCGTAGAGCCGAACCTCCGCGTCAATCGCCTTCGCCGCCGAGACCCAGTGCAACGTGGCCTTCACCTTGCGCCCGTCCGGGGCGTCCCCGCCCCGCGTCGCGGGATCATACGTGCAGCGTAGTTCCACAATCTCCCCCGCGTCGTTCTTGACGACTCCGACGCATTTCACAAAGTAGGCGTAACGCAGCCTGACCTCCCGCCCCGGCGCAAGTCGGAAAAACTTCTTCGGCGGCTCCTCCATGAAGTCCTCTCGCTCAATGTAAAGCTCGCGCGAGAATGGGACCTTACGCGTCCCGGCGGATGCGTCCTCCGGGTTATTGACCGCGTCCATCTCCTCAATCACGTCTTCCGGATAATTCTCAATCACAACCTTCAGCGGGTTGAGCACGGCCATTGATCGAGGGGACCTTGCGTTAAGGTCCTGCCTGAGGCAATGCTCCAGCAGGGCAAAGTCCACAACGCTTTCCGTCTTGGCGACGCCGATTCGGCGGCAGAATTCGCGTATCGCTTCCGGAGTGTAGCCGCGTCGGCGCAACCCGCAGATCGTCGGCATCCGGGGGTCGTCCCAACCGTTGACCTTGCCCTCCTTGACCAGTTCAAGCAACCTGCGCTTGCTCATGACGGTGTATGTCAGGTTCAGCCGCGCGAATTCGATCTGTTGCGGGTGGTACGCCCCGACCGCGTCCAGAAGCCAGTCGTAAAGCGGGCGGTGGTTCTCGAACTCCAGCGTGCAGATCGAGTGCGTTATGCCTTCGATCGAGTCTTCGTAGCCGTGGGCGAAATCATACATCGGGTAGATGCACCATTTGTCGCCCGTGTTGTGATGGGTCGCGTGCAGGATGCGGTAGATGACCGGATCGCGCATGTTGAGATTGGGCGACGCCATGTCAATCTTCGCCCGCAGCGTGCGCGAACCGTCCGGGAACTCCCCGGCCTTCATGCGCTCGAACAGATCGAGGTTCTCAGTAACCGAGCGATTGCGATAGGGGCTTTCCTTGCCGGGCTGGGTGAGGGTCCCGCGCTGCTCGCGCACCTCGTCCGAATTCAGATCGCAGACGTACGCCTTGCCGGATTTGATGAGTTGCACGGCATACTCGTAGAACTTGTCGAAGTAATTCGACGCAAAGAACAGGCGGTCCTCAAAATCAGCCCCCAGCCAGCGCACGTCCTCGATGATGGATTCGACGTACTCGGTTTCTTCCTTGACGGGGTTCGTGTCGTCGAATCGCAGGTTGAACTTGCCGCCGTAATCCCTGGCTATGCCGTAATTGAGGCAGATTGATTTCGCGTGGCCGATGTGCAGGTAGCCGTTCGGCTCCGGGGGGAAGCGGGTATGGACGCGCTGCCCGAACCGTCCGGCGCGGTTATGCTCGTCAATGATCTCGCGGATGAAGTCCTTCGAGCGGACGTCTTCGCCGCCATCGGCGCCATCACTGTTGGCGCGTCCGTCGAAAGGGGATTCTGCTTTTACGCCGTCGTTCGGTGTGGGGTTCACGTTGTATTCCTTTTCGCCGCCATGATGCCTGGGTGCCGAGAGTAGAGGATACTTCACGCCGGACAGCCAGACAAGAGGTTTGAAGCAGTCATGACGCAGCGGCTTTCTGGGCCGCGTTGTAAGATCGGATCAGGATTTCCGTTATGACCCGCGTTTGCGGGGAAGCATCCGGGGAAGTTGAACATATCGTTGCTCGCTCATAGAATCATGCGCGGCGGGGAAATTCGGCATGACGCTGTTTTCCGAAGACTGGAAGGATAATGAAGGCCGACAGATTGCATTCCCGGAGTTCTCTACCGGTCGGACTGTTCCTGAGTTGCGGCATTCTGCTTGCCGCGCTGGCGGTTTCGGCCTGCGGGAGGCGGAAGCCCGCCGCCGTCGTCGCCCCGGGGGCAGAGCGCCTGGCATATACCTGCGAGATGCCGGGCAAGATGCCGGGCGTGATGCCGATGATGTTGCGGGAGGTTGTCACGCTGCGGCGCAACGGGGAGCGGCTGGAAATTGACGCCGCCGCCGAGCGTCCAGATCGTGGTCCGCTGGGCAGGGATGTTCGCAAGGCTGGTTTGGTTCGCGCATCCGACGGACGCCTGCGCCTTAAGAGTTACACATGCCGGCAATATTTCGGCGCTGCAGCATCCGCGATTAATCTCTCGGCGCGTCCCGACGGCGTCGGAATCTTTCTTGACAGCATGTTGTTCGAGGTCCCATGCGGACTTGACTTTCCCGGATTGGTCCCCGATCTCGTCTGGGAACAGGACGTGACCGTGTTGTCCTGCCTGCTTGCCGCGCGCGGTTTGAACCTGGACGCCGGAAGCAACGTCCCGCGCGAATGCGTCTGGATTCGCGGCCCGGCCGCGGAACGCGCGCAACTGGCGCTTATCCGCAACCCCGCGGCGGACGGCGAGACGCCGGGCAGTCTGTGCTATTCCGTCTCGGCGGCAGGTTCTTCGGGCAAGCCCGTCCCTGTTGCAACGCTGTGGTTGGACTCAATGGAAGGGCGTCTGCTCGCGGCAAGGACTGAGGCGGTTGCATGGCCCGGCGGGACGATATCCCCTGCGGCGCGTTTCCAACTGGTAAAAAAAACCGACAGAAATGAGGCGGACCCAATCCCCGTTCAGCCCGCCGCTGAAACCCCCGCCAAAAGGAACGTCGAATTCAGTTTCACGTCCTCCGCCGGGGTTCTGGCCGGGACGCTGGCCTTGCCTGATGGGGCTGGGCCGTTCCCCGCAGTCGTAATGCTCCCTGATTCCCCGCCCGTCCTGCTGCGGCGCGCGCTTCTCGTCGAAGCCCTTCGCGCGTCAGGTTTTGCCGTTCTTGCGTATGACAAGCGCGGATTCGGGGCAAGCGACGGCTTGCCCCGAAGACCGGCGTTGAGCGAGATGGCCGAGGACCTCGACACGGCAGTCAGGTCCTTTTCTCGATTCGCGGTCGTGGACGGGTCGAGGATCGCCGTTGCGGGTATCGGCGAGGGAGCGGCAGTCGCCGCTTTGGCTGCGTCGCGCAATCGCGGCGTGAAATGCGTCGCGCTTGTCGCCGGCGCGTATTCCGGACGGGCATTTCCTGAAATCATTTCGGCAAAGGCCAACGCATGGATCGGCGCGAACTTCGGCTGGTCAGGCGACTGCCTTGCCTCGTTCAGAAAGGGATCGCTTGAGCGATGCGCGGAAGCGATTCAGTCCGGCGCAGCGGAAATGACCGCATTCAGTGGCGCGGCTGGAATAACCAACGTCAGGGAACTCGCCGAATTCGATTTCGCAAAAGCGTTGGGGCAATCAAAGGCGGCAACACTGATCCTTCACGGCGCCGATGATGATTTAATCCCGGCCGCATCAGCGACCAAGCTCGTTCAGGACGTCAAGGCGCAGAGCGGACGCGATATTCAGATCGAGGTCATCCCCGGCTTCAGGCATAATCTCTCGGACTCGACGGGCGAATCCGTTCTCGCCCCGCAGGTTGTCGAGAAGCTTGTCGCATGGCTGAAGGCGAATCTGTAACCCCCCCCCCCCCGTCTTGGTTATTCAACCTTCAGAATCGCGACCTCCGGTGCGATTGAGCGAGCGAGGGGAATCTCCCATCGCAGATATCCGTCCGGATCGGGGGTTTTGTATGATTCCAATACTGTAAGTTTCGGGGCGTCCGGAACGCCGGCGTATCCGCCCATATTCCCCCAGAACAACCTTCCATCGTGGACCGGCAGGACAATCGTCCCGACCTTCCTTTCCTCCAACAGCGCGTAACCACGGCGTTCCCACAGGTGACGGCATGACTGCTCGTCCGTTATTCCACCCAGGTCAACCACGTCTCTCGATGCTACATGTGAAACAACTCCGATATCGAATGCCCCGATAATCATCGTTCCGGGGACATTGTCGCGAATGAATTCCGCCGCCGGGATGTAGACTTCCCGCATCAGGCGGATGCCGTTGGCGCGAACGTCACTCCAGAGCATGGCCCCGCAGAGTTGCGTAAGGAGCAACGCAATCGTCAACAGAAGGACGATTCTGGGCGATGAAATCGCCTTCGGCGCGTTGTGTAAGAAATTGGCGGCGGAGCGCCCGATTTCTTCAATGCCGATCACCAGGAGCAGGATAACCAGCGGCAGCCCCGGAGCCGTGTATCGCGCGCCCTGCCCGATGCTCGGAAGGAAAAGCCCGTATGTGATGAAATGCAGCGCCGGCCATGCAAGTAGCGTTATCCGGACGCCCGCTGATCCATCTTTATTCTCCACGACGGCATTCCGACTGCGGAGGCAGAGGGCGGAGACGATTGCCAGTGCGCCGCACAATACCAGCCGGATCATCTCAGCAAGCGTTTCCGTGTTCCGCGCGACAGCGGCATCGCCTGCCGCCTGAACGTTCCGTCCGATTCCTGCCCCATCCGCCAGCCGGGACGCGATATTCTCGCATATCCCCCCCCCGAACAGTAGAATCAGGAACATTAACGCCGAGGCAACCACGCCGACGCCTGCAATCCCTCTGCCCTTTGATTCCTTTTGTTCGCCAGTCTTTGAGGGAATCAATGGTGGAAATATGCCGGCAAGAATCTGTATCGCGCCAACCGCCGCGGCAAATAACCAGAATCCGGCGATGACGCGCCAAACATGGGCCGGTAGGCCGACCGAACGCCATGTCTCCGCGCCCAGAATGTTCCTCCAGACGCCCAGCGCCCAGTGTCCGGCAAACGCCGCGAAACCGAGCGCAATCTCCTTCGCCGGAGTGTCGAGAATCTCCGGGCGCAGCCCGATTCCCAACTGGCAGGCCGCAAGCCAGCGCCGTCCCTGCCCCCCCGGCGGGAGCAGATGACCATAGCAGGCAAGATTCACAACAAAACAGACGGTGGAAAAAACCAGAGCGGGAGCAAGGAAGTGACAGAGCGCGGCGCGGCGTTTAATTTCATTTCCAGGCAATCCCTTGCCTATGAATAATCCCGTTGCGATTGCGACGGTGAGGCAAAGCCCGTCGGGCCTGACTAGCGCGAGCGCCCCTGCCAAAATACCCGCCGCAATCAAACGTCCCCGCGAAAACAAGACAATGGCCCACATTGCAAGGGCCAGATACAGGGCGATTTCCATCCCGAGAGAACCCCACCAGATAAACTGCCCGCATATGGCCATGACCGCCCCGGCGATTGCGGCGTTTTTTCGGTTGCCCGTCGCCTCCAGCGCTAACTCAAAGAAACCCAGAACGGCGACGGGGCAGAACAGCGCGCTCAGAGCGAGACATGCCGCGCCGGGACTCAGACCGAGCATTGCGACAAGACCCGGCAGAACCGACCAGGCGAGGCTCGTCGCCGGGCCCCCCGGTCCTGACAGATTGAAGGCGACGCGCCCATGCTCTTTCAGGTTCGCGGCGTAGCGAAAGAAAATCCACGCGTCGTCAACCGGCGATGCGTCCCATCCTCCTGACGCAATGAATGCCAGAACTGGAATCATCGCCAGGGCGGTCAGTCCCGCGTAAATTCTCGTCCTGCTCATGTCGCCGGTTTCACTCACCTTATCGCTTCCGCCATCATCCCAGCATCTTTTCCAACGCCGCCCTGATCCACTCCTTCTCCTGCGCCGGAAGATTGCCGCCGAAGCATAGCGACTTCGCCCCGTAACGCACAATCACGCATTCCTTCCAGCTTCCGTCAAAGGCTGCTCCGACCGGTTTGCCTGTCAGTATGGCGACCACTTCGCGCGCGGGGATGGTCTCCCTTTTTTCCCTGATAATGCCTCTGGCCTCAGTCTGGATGCCGTCCCTTGAGACGCGGACGCACATGCGCGCTACCCTTGTCCGATAGGACGCCAGAAGCCCGGTCAGAATCGGAATTCCGATGAACGCGCCGATGACAACCGGGACGGTTATGGCCTGCATGTTCCCCGGCATGGGCAGCACCCGTAGCGGGCGGAGGATGATGAAATAGACGCCCGCGCAGAATCCAAAAACAAGAACCAGCGGGACATACGCCGCGGCAAGGCTCTTCTTCGGGAGTTCAATTTCCAGACAATCGCCTTCGATTTTATACGTCGCCCTGGTGACGCCGGGCAGGGGGGGGAGTTTCGCCGTTCCATCGCCGGTTCGCGCCCTTCGCTCCCGCAGGCTTTCGTTCAGATGATCGGGATCAAGCAGGATTTCCCCGCCGCCCAATCCGTCCGAAATCTTGACTTTCAGGGCCTTGGCAAGAAACAGCGCTTCCGCTCTCGCTTCCTCTGTATTTCCGCTTTGAAATGCGTCGAGCTTAAAATCCCCCGAACGCAAAGTGACAATATACCAGGTCGAGTCGTCGCCCCGCTGAACCTTCAACTCCACTCTGTCAATCCGGTCCAGCCTTCCCGCGGCGCGTTTCATTGGCGTCAGTAGGCCGTGCCATTTTTCATACGCCCCGGATTCGGTATCAAGGATTAATCCCTTCCTGCCGAATACAAAGATCGAACCGATTACGACGAACAGGAATCCGAAGGGGATGGCCACAAACTCGCCGTCCTTGATTCCCGCCGCCATTGCCGCCAGACCGGGGAGGGCGAATAGCGCGCCGAAGGGGATCATGCAGCCCCCGCCGCTTCGGTACTCGATGCGCCTCGTGTTGTCGCCGCTGATTCGCGCCATCTGTTCCGATCACTTTCAATCCGGCCAGGTGCGATTATTATTCGGCGTCGCATCCGCTGCAAGCTGCGGCGATACAAATGCGATGGAAAGAGCGTGCCCCTGCGACCATGATCATGCCAATGCGCCAGACGATTTATTTACCAGGATTATGACTTGATTCCCAAATGCAATCGCATATCATGACCTTAGGAGTCAGGATTAGGGAGTTCATTCATCAAACAATCTGTAGGCTGCGCAGGTTTTTCAATTCATTATCACTTGAAAGGACGAAGCATGAAGAAAACATCAGTGTTGATCTTCGTGATGGCATTTGTGCTGGCAGGCGTCTTGAGGGCTGAGCTCATCAGCGAGATCAGCAATCCTATTGATGGGATTGGCGCGGGCGGCATCCCCGTGCTGGGAACGAATTACGAATACAGCATCACCGTCGAAGCGGCTGATATCTTGCTCATGGGATTCTCTCTTCCGGTCGGTTCGGCAAACATATCCGACATTTCCACAAACGTTCCGGGTTGGAGCGGCAATTTCAGCGGCGGGACAACTCGCCTGATCACAACGGACTTCGCTCCAATCGGCGGCTTTTCCGCAGTTTCCAATCCGCACCCCGGCATTGACGAGATATTCTGGTTTGGCGTTCCCGCTTCCCCGGGAACTTACGCCTTCGGTTTTAACAGTCCTGATGCGCCTGTTGATGCGGAATGGGCAGTGACGCTTTTGATGGGGACGACCTTTACCACATGGCCGATGAATGTCGGCGGGGGCGATCCAACCGACGGATGGGGACCGCTGCACACCCCCGTGCCAGAACCGAGCGCGCTTGCCTTGATGGGACTCGGACTTGCCGGTGTAGTCATCACTAGGCGCAGAAAAAACAGGCTCAGCTAGAGACTTGATCGCAGGCTTAGAAAAGTCCAATCTGCAATCACGCAATGCAAAGGGCGGGTTCCGGTCATGCCGGAATCCCGCCCTTTTTTATTTCTTCTCAATATTCCTCTCGTCCGGCGCAAGCGCTTCGTTCATGCTGCCTGTTCTATAACCTTGAAGGTCCAACGCGACGTAGAGGAATCCGAGGGATTTCATGTGCGCGACGATTTCCCCCCGCAGAGGATCGGCCAGCGCGCGCGGCATGTCCTCGACTGGCAGCTCTATCCTGACGACATTGCCGTGGTAACGGGCGCGGTAGTTGCGGAAGCCGTTTGCGCGAAGAAAGCGCTCCGCCGCCTTCACCGTTTCCAGCTTGTCCGCCGTGATCCGCTCTCCGTAGGGGAAACGGCTGGCGACACAGGCGTAGGCGGGTTTGTCCCACGTCGGAAGACCCAGAATGCGGGAAACCTCGCGGATATCCGACTTGGTCATGCCGGCTTCAAGCAACGGCTGCACAGCGCCCAGTTCCTTCGCAGCCTGCAGCCCCGGACGCCAGTCCCCCGTGTCTTCCGCATTTGCCCCGTCAACGATGTGCTTCAAGCCGTGTTCGTCCGCCACGCGACGCAGTTGGCCTAAAAGCTCTCTCTTGCAGTGATAGCAGCGGTCCGGGGGGTTGTCCGCGTAGCCTTCGATATCCAGCTCCCGTGATTCCACGAAGACATGGCGGATACCGATCATCGCCGCCAGTTCGCGAGCCTCATCCGCCTCTTCTTCCGGGTAGGTTTCGGATCGCGCAGTGACCGCCAGTGCCTTGCTGCCCAGTTCTTCGGCGCAGATTTTTGCCACAAGAGTGCTGTCAACCCCGCCGGAAAAGGCTACTGCGGCACTGTCAAGCACCCGGATGCGTTCCCGGACTTTTCCAATCTTCGCCTGCAATTCCTTGGTCATGATGCTTCCTTTCCAATCATCTTAGTTATATTACCCGCCTCCGGCAATCGCATAAACCCGGAAATGCCTTCAAATAAAAGCGTTATGCGAATCTACTTTCTTCCGAAGGCCAACTCCGGACTGACGCGGATTCGAGCCACCGCGCATGTGTCCGTCCGCGCCTTAGATCCGTCAATCTTCCATTCCAGCGGCGTTCCGGAACATCTTCCGATCAGTATCGCGGTGTCAAGCCTCAGCGATGACGCCGGAATGGAGAACTCATCGAAAATGAACTGTTCGTAGTTGAATTCATCTCGAGGAAACCATCCGGTATTAGCGTAAAGCAGGGGCCATAGCTCGCCCGTTCCCGGTTTCTTATTCTGCCGGGTGAACCGAACGTGGCCGTACCCTGCAAGGTTCCGGACGCGTCCGTAATGGCTCTCCCACCACGGTTTCAACGGGGTTGTCCGGGTTGCTGAGTTGACCAGAGGCGTTCTGATCGGCGGGCCTTTCAGTTCACCGATGCTGTGAACCGTGTTGCGATATATCACGAAGGAATCCTGAAGGCTCCCGCCTAGTTTCTCGATAAGAATCTCCAGATTCTCCTGCTCGGTCGCGCCGGGCAGGGGGGATTGCGGCAAGCACCAGCCTGTCCGGAAGTATTGCATGTCCCACGTACGGCTTCTGAATTCCAGGCTCGCGTTGTCCCCGCCGAATGCGCATTCCTTCGCGCCTCTCTCGGTGGGCGAGAGCATTACCAGCGGAGCAGTTGCCGAGATCGTGTGCCTTCCCTCCGATGGAACGAAGCCGGCCAGGTAGCCCGTGCCGCGAAGGGTCAGGTCGCGGCTGTCGGCCTCGATGAGCGTTATTTCCCGGCAGACGATCTGCGTCCCCTTGGCGACCACGCTGATTGCCGTGGCTAGGAAACTGAAGAAGGCCACAGCGGAAAGGGTCAGGACGATGCTTCGGCTTGTCTGCCGGTTCCTGCGCATCAGAGCGTAATCAACTGGGATTACTATGATGAAATAGACCGTGAAGAACAACAGCACCCACGATCTGGAGATCGGGGTTGCCTCCTGCGGAATCAGAATTTCTCCCAACAGGGTGGCGGAAAGCTCGGGCGAGGGATTCTCCGCGAGGTGGGGCAGCCAATGCTCAGGAAGGATCGCCCTCCAGAACTGCTTTAATTCTCTGGAACCTCTCAGCCCCCCGGTAATCTGCACCGGAGCAAAGCCGAGGAACAGTACCTTGCCGAGACCGTATGGACGCCACGTCAGGACGGGGGCGGTCGAAGGGCCGTCCCCGGATTGCAATTCCTCCGCAACCATGACCTCGGCGTTCTCGCGAAGTTCGCCCGTGTTGACGACGTAGTCCCTGCCCGACGGAAGATCAAGCCCGGCAAGGTTGCTCAGTTTGGGCAGTTCCCTGACGGTCGCCGTGCCGATCTTCTCCAGCGGAAGCATTTCCTCAACGGCAGTGCCGCGCCAGAATTGAGCCGATGCCCCGCCGCTTGCGACAAGAACGCCGCCGTTGCGAACCCAGAGCTTCAACGCTTCGCCCCTCGGCCCCTGAACGGGGGCGGGATCAGGCTCAAGCAGAAAGAGAACGCTCAGGGGATGAAGTCCGTGAGGCTGGACCGGCATGTCCTCCCGGTCAATGTTATAGACGTAGGTTCTTGTCTTTAAATTCTGGTATGCCGGAGACCCGGATGCCGCTTTCTGCTCCTCTGACTGCGCGAAGAAATTCAAACCGCACAGCGGCCCGACGACTCCTATCTGGACGCAATCCTCCCAACCGATGACGCGGGAGACAGCGGTCACTTCCTTTCCCTTGTCATCCATGATTTTCGCCAGATAATTACCGGAATAGAATCTCGGGACGAAGTTGAATTGATAATGCTTGACACCCCCCGCGCCGACCTCGATGGGCTGGGAGATGATGGCGGTTCTCTCGCCGGGCGGGAATATCTCAAGCCTGCCCTTGAAGTCGCGCGTCAGGCCGTGCAGCAGGAGATGCGTCACGCACCAGCGGCCCTGCGGGACTATCGTTCCGCCCTCGAAGGTTCCCGGCAGGTCGCGTCGTGTCAGCCCGGTCCATACCTCGACGCCGACGGGCAGTTCCTGCGCCACGACTGCGACAGCCGACCCAAGCGCAAGGAAAAGCTGGATGACCTCTGTCCAACGCCTCATCCGCTGTCTGGATTCCATCCCGCATCCTCCGGGGGAGGAAAGTCCGATTACCATGTGAAAGACGCCGCGCCACAGGCTAGAATACCAGAACAACGGCTCAACCTTCCAGTCCCCGGGAATATGGACGAATAACACATGAGCGACACGAACGAGGCGAAACCCGCCGAAAATGATCTTGAACTGATCGAGAAACTCCGCGACGCCCGAAAACGAATGGCATCGGAAATGGCGCGCATCATCGTCGGCCAGGACGACGTTGTGGACCAGTTGCTGGTTGCGCTTTTCTGCGGGGGGCATTCGCTGATGATCGGCGTGCCCGGCCTGGCTAAAACGCTCATGGTCCGAACGATAGCCAACATCCTTGACCTGAGCTTTAACCGAATCCAGTTCACACCCGATCTGATGCCGTCGGACATAACGGGATCGGAGATCATAAGCGAGGACGCCGGGGCCGGACGGCGCGATTTCCGCTTTGTGTCCGGGCCGGTATTCGCCAACATCGTCCTGGCGGATGAGATCAACCGAACGCCGCCAAAGACGCAGGCCGCGCTCCTTCAGGCGATGGAGGAGCACCGCGTCACGGTTGCCGGCAAAACCTACGCCCTGGAGGAGCCTTTCTTCGTGCTGGCAACGCAGAACCCCATCGAACAGGAGGGAACCTATCCCCTGCCGGAGGCGCAACTGGACCGCTTCATGTTCAGCATCAACATTGATTATCCCAGCATCCCGGAGGAAATCCGCATCGTGCAGGCGACAACCGGGGGAGAGCAACCGGAGCTGGCACAGGTTCTGGATGCGGCGCAGGTTGTGACGCTTCGCAAGGTTGTGCGCCGGATTCCGGCGGCGACATCGGTCGTGGAGTATGCGGTCCGGCTGGCGTCCGCGACAAGGCCGACGGGACTTGGCAGGAACGTGGAGTGGGTGCGGAAGTATGTGCGGTGGGGGGCCGGGCCGAGGGCGTCGCAGTACCTTACGCTTGGGGCAAAGGCGCGGGCCGTTCTTCGCGGGAATCTCTGTATAACGGAGGATGACGTCAAAGGCGTCGCCCGGGCGGTCCTCCGCCACAGGATCATCACGAATTTCCAGGCGGAAAGCGAGGGCGTGAAGCCGATTGACATCATCGAGCATCTGCTCCAGGAAGGCCCTCCCCCCGCAACGTAGGGTGGGCGAAACCGAAGGTTTTGCCCACGCAGAAACATCTCATGAGGACTGCGCAATGTCCCGTTATATCGGAGCGATAGATCAGGGAACCACCGGGACGCGGTTCATGGTTTTTGACCATGCGGGCAGGCCCGTCGCGTCGGCATACAAGGAACACAGGCAGATATTCCCCAAGCCCGGCTGGGTGGAACACGACGCCCGGGAAATCTGGGCCAACGCGCTGGAAACGGCCGCCCGCGCCCTTGAATCCGGGGGCATCGAACCTGCCGAGCTTGCCGCCGTCGGCATAACGAATCAGCGCGAGACGACGGTCCTCTGGGACGCAGAGACCGGCGAGCCGGTCCACAATGCCATCGTCTGGCAGGATCGCAGGACGTCGGCGCGCTGCGAGTCGCTGAAAGCCGGCGAATGGAACGGGAAAATCCGGTCGAAGACGGGGCTGCCGCCCGATCCGTATTTCTCCGCTTCGAAGATCGAATGGCTGCTCAAAAACGTTCGTGGAGTCAGGAAGCGGGCGGAGAAGGGCAAGGTCCTTTTCGGCAACATTGATTCCTGGCTGATCTGGAAGCTGACGGGGCGGCACGCGACGGACGCGACGAACGCCTCCCGCACGATGCTCTTCAACCTGCGCGAGATGGACTGGGACGATGAACTGCTCAAACTTTTCGGCGTTCCGCGGGAGATGCTGCCGGAGGCGCGCTCAAGTTCCGAGGTCTACGGGACTGTGGTTCCCTCGCGGCTCGGCGATCTGGGATCGAGCCTGAGCGGCGCCGATATCCCCGTCGCTGGCGATCTCGGCGACCAGCAGGCCGCGCTCTTCGGTCAGGCCGCGTTCAAGCCGGGCGAGATCAAGAACACGTACGGAACCGGCTCATTTCTGCTGCGAAACACCGGAAAAGCTCTCAGAAAAAGCGAAAATGGCCTGCTTACAACGGTCGCATATTCCCTTCCGGCCAAGAGTCCGATCTACGCCCTGGAGGGATCGGTCTTCATCACCGGGGCGGCGGTGCAGTGGCTGCGCGACGGGCTGGGGCTGATCGCGTCAGCCGCCGAGACTGAGGCGCTGGCCGCGTCGGTTCCGGACGCCGCAGGGGTCAGCTTCGTTCCGGCGTTTGCGGGACTTGGGGCGCCTTACTGGAATCCTTACGCGCGGGGGACGATCGTCGGCCTGACGCGCGGCGCGACGAAGGCGCACCTTGTCCGCGCCACGCTTGAGGCCATTGCCTTCCAGACGAGGGACGTGGTTGAAGCCATGTCCGCCGATTGCGCGGGAGAGATGGGCGCGGCGGCCTTCAAAGTTGACGGCGGGGCGGTGAAGAACAATTTCCTATGCCAGTTTCAGAGCGACGTTCTTGGGCTGCCGGTGATGCGCCCGGCGATTGACGAGACGACGGCTCTTGGCGCGGCGTATGCGGCGGGGCTGGCCGTCGGATTCTGGAAGAGCGAAAATGAGATTCGGCGGCTTTGGAAGACGGACCGTGTCTTCAAACCCCGGATGAGCAAGGATGAGCGCGAATCCCGCTACGGGGAATGGAAGCGCGCCGTGGATTGCGCGTTGCGCTGGGCCGGAAGCGGCGGCAATCCGTGAACAAACATCACGCAGCAAACTCATGCGTAAAACTATGCCTTTGACGTGGTTATGCCCCTCATCCGTCGCTTCCGCGCATGCTGAGCATGAGGCGGAAGCGCCACCTTCTCCCCGGGGAGAAGGGAAACGCGTAAAGGTTGATGAGGGGAGACCCGAGGAAAACACGCGATGAAACAGGTCATATCGAAGGGAGCCATTACGCTCGTGTTTGCCCTGAACCTTTATGTATTCGCATCCGCCGCGCTTGCAGGCCCAAACGCCAAACACGGCGCGCCGATTGACATCAGACAGACCGTGCTGCCTTCGGCCCTGCACGATCTCCGCTCCGGGGGCGTGGTCATCGCCGGACGGACGGCGGCCGCCGACGGTGCGAAGGTACTCATCCGCGTCACAACCTCGGCGGGCGAATCCATCACGACGCAGACCGCATCGGACGGCGGCATGTTCCGTTGCGTCTATCCGAGGGATTTTGAGAAGGCCCCGCCGCTCTCCCCCTGCTGCCTGTTCATTGACGCCACGAACGACTCCAAATTCGACACTGCGCGCCCGGGCCATTTTCAGGCCGAATGCGTAGTAATTGTCTATGACGGCTCGGGCGGCATCATTCCGGAAATGCCCTCGGCATTCACGAACGACCTGCTTGACGCGAAGGGCAGGACCGACGGCGACTCGTCCGAATGGGCTGTGATCCGCCCGCTCGCGAACCTTTACATGCGCAGCCAGGCCGCGCGGACAATCGGCGTCGGCAAGCCGGATTTTGATCTTGCGGTCGCTGAAGACATGCTGAAGTTCCGGGACGATTTTGCGCTCTACGATTTCAGCAATCGCGACCGCGACTGGTCCATACCGCTGGGACGCCGCCCGGCCCGGACGTTCTGGCAGGCCGTCTGGACCAACTGGTTCAATCCGACGAACAATCATCCGCAGGACGGCGATCCAAAGAACAACGCGCATTCGAATTTCGTGCCGTATGCCTTTGCCAACGACTTTGCGGACATTCTCATCACGTATCTAATGCGGATGGACGCCCCCGGAGCGCTGGACGACAACCTGAAAACGATGTGCGCCGAAGGACTTGAGAACCTCATGGCGATGCAGCACCGCGAGGACTCCAACTTTGCAAAGAAGGATGCCAAGGGCAGGGAACACGTCTACACGCGCGGGGCGTTCCGTTACGGCCTGTTTGAGAACGGGGAATTCCTCACCGAGGGGACAGGATGGTTCTACAATCCGGAACACAGCGACTACGCGCATGGCGGAGTCCTGAACGGGCGCGCGGTGTGGGCCATCGGCGAAGGCTTGAAGCGCTTCCCGGAGGGCAAGCTCTCCGAACAGTTGAAGGAAACGATGGCGCTGGGCGTGAAGTTCTGCCTCGTTGACGCGCAGAAGCACGGCTACGCGCATAGGACAAAGAACGGCCACGCCATGTGGTACGATCCCGGCGAGCAGGGATACCTGTTGCTGGGCATGATCGCGGCGTGCAAGGTTGCCCCGGAACTCCCCATATGCGAACTTGACGGGCGAGTCCGGACGCTGCGCGATTTCTGCGCCGACGGGCTTGACGCGCTTGTGGACGAGGCGAAATCCCACGGACAGTGGATGACCTACGCCGACAAAGACAGCATGACCATCGCGGCCATGGCCGACGGCGTCCGCGTCCTCTCCGATCATCCGAACGCCGCGAAATGGCGTGAGGTTGTCGTCCGGGCAGCGGACGGTTGGATCGCCGCAAAATGCGATCCGGAGTCTTATCCCGCGCCGCTTGTCCACATCCCGGAGCGCCCCAGGCCGGAGAAAGTCACGTTCAAGTGGGGCGAGCGCAACATGATCTTCTTCTACAAGTCCGGGCACTGGATTCACGCGCTGGCGAAAATGTACGACCTGACCGGGGACGAGCGTTATCGCCGCCGGGCGGAGGCGATCACCGCCTACATGTGCGGGGCCAATCCCTGGCGCGCGCGGATGCTCAACGAGCTGGGGGGCATCTACAACTGGGTGACGGATACCGACGGCGACGGCATCGAGGACGAACTCAAACAGGACATGTATCCCGAGTCAACGACCTTCTGCCATATCGGGGTGATTCACCTGATGCGGGCGATCTGCCGGGCCAATTCCGGAGGCGGACAGAAATAGAAAAATGCTGCGGGAAGCCAAAAATAGCGGCGGTTGGTCGGGGATTTCACGATTTTCAGACGAGCGCATGTAATTTCCTGCGGTCTGCGTGTCGTTGTGCAAAGCGTCAAATGGCTTCTGTTCTCGATATAAGGCAGGCGTTATCCGAGCAGTGGACAAGCGCGTGACCAGAGGGCAACGCTATCGGTTTGGCTGGTCTTCCCCCGCCTTCCGTAAATCTTCTGATGCGACTATAATTGCCTGCCGAAACGTCGCCCTTCGCGGCGCGGATTGCCGCAACCAGCAACATTGAGGGTCTGATGACCATAAGCTCCAGACGCACGGGCCGTTCCAGCGCTTCTCGCGTAATTGCCGTACTTATCACGTTGTCCCTGATCTCATGCGCCGCAAATAGGGATAAGTCTCCGTTCCGTCATGAAACCGCCGTTATCGCCGTGCCGACGCCCGACCATGAAACGAACACCCTCCCCCTGGTCTGGCGGATTGACGAATGCGATAACGGTTTCGGCGCAAAGGTTGTCTTCGCCCGCGCGCCGTCCGGCCTGAAGGTTGTCGTCGAGGAGGCGGGCGATTGCCCGATCGTCTACTGCGCAGTCTGGCTTCCCGCCGGTTCAGCCGACGATCCGAAGGACAAGCCCGGCATGGCGCACGTTCTGGAACACTGTCTCTTCCGTAATAATGAGGCCGAGGAGGGGCCGGTGGGACGTCTGAGGGTCATGGGCGCCGAGATCAACGCCCGCACCAGCCTGGAACACACCCACTTCCATGCCTACGTCAGCCCGGATTCGGCGGTTCCATGCGTCAGAGAGCTTTGCGCTCTTGCGCGCCGCCCGTCGTTCGGCGAGGAACAGTTCGAAACCGAGAAGGAGGTGATCTGCCGCGAGATAGCCATGCTGGAATCTCACCCCTTCGTGCTTGCGTCGCGGCTGATACTGACCCGCCTGATCCCGGATCATCCCCTTACGCAACAGATCATCGGGACAGAGGATTCCGTGCGCAGTATCACTGCGGCGGAGGCTTACGAATTTTACCGCGTGAACTATGCTCCCGCGCAGAAGGCTGTGATTACAGTGGTTGGCCCGGTCAAAGCCGACTCCATCCTCAAAGAGGTTGCCGCCGGTTGGGAATCCGAACTTGCCGTCCCAGGGCCGAATGGTCCGCCGGCATTTGACACGCCGCCGGTTCCGCCCTCGCCTGCCCGGCGTGAAGTGCGCGCGGCTACCATTGTCAAACAAAGCTATCTCGTCTACGGACTTCTGACGGACGGCTGGGGGAATCCTGATCAGGCGGCTACGGACATGCTGTATGCCTCAATGGGGCCTTTCCCGGGGTCCTTCGTGCATCGGAAGGCCGTTCTTGAGGAGGGGTTGACCGATTTCCTGATTTCCAGCCACGACTACGGCTTCAAGGACCCGTTGCTGATGTCAAACGCCGGCATATACATGTTTATCGCGGCGGGAGATGAACCGAAGATACGCCGTCTGGAGAAGTTGATTGAGGATCGCGCGCGGGAGATGGCTTCCGTTCCGCTGAGTGATGAAGAAATCGCCGTCGCCAAGGCCCGCATCAAGGGAAGTTTCCTTTCCATAATGCAATCCACGGAGGCGCGCGGCATCCGTTACGCATACGGCGAGATGTACGGCAGGCGTTTTCTGCCGAGGGATTACCTTGCCGACATTGACGCGATAACCCCTGAAACGATGCGCGCTTCGGCGGAAAGACTGTTCAGGGAAGACCGTCAGGTAGTGGTGGCGATAGATCCGGCTCGGGGGTTGGGTGTCCTGATGGCAATCTTCCGATACGTGTTTCTGGGAAGGTTGTAGGATCGCGGGATGCCATCCCTGTTTCAGCGCCTGCAGGATGGGAATGCGCTGCGTAATATGTCGGGGCTTGATTGACACCTCTTTCCGGCAACCTCTATAATGCTCCGGATGAGCGAGACTTCCGACAATCCCCGCGATATCAGGACGGAATTTGACACCCTTCGCCGCGGTCGGGCGACGGACGAGTATCTTCGCAAACTGCGGGAATCCATCAACTCCACTGTTCCCTCCGTCCCGCCGTTCCGGGCGGAAATCCATATCGCCACACGATGCAACGGGCGTTGCAACTACTGCCCATCGTGGGTCGAAAAGGGTGAATTGACGCCCCCGGAGCTTATCGAGCGTTTCATCCGGGAGTTCCATGAGGTGGGCGGGCAATACATCGGATTCTTCGGCGGCGAACCGATGCTGCATCCGCAGCTTCCGAACTTCCTGAAACTGTGCAGAAACCTCGGCCTGCAATGCGGCTTCGTGACGAACGGACTGAATCTCGACCGTGAGAACATGCGCCGCATCGTGGACGCTGCTCCGTCTCTGATGCTCCTGAGCGTGGACAGCCTGAAGCCGGAGACTTATGAACGCACCCGGGGCGTTTCCGGGGAGAAAGTCCTGAATGCCATAAAAGTATTGGAGGAAATGACGCCGGGAAGCGGCATCCAGGTCCTTCTTGCCTGCGTCATATCCTCCGCCAACATGGACGATCCCATCCCGCTGCTGGAGTTTGCAGAGAAACGCGGATGGTGGATGTTCTACCAGGGCGTTCATATTGACAGATCAGCCCCGACAATCAAGGCCGACCTCTGGCCGTCAGAAGCGCAAATCACTCGAATTGAAGGGGTTATGGAGGAACTTGTCACGCGAAAGCGGCGCGGCGCTCCGATAATGTCCGATGAGGATTACCTGGCGAACATCGGGCGGCATTTCAGAAACCCGAAGCTCATGGTGATGCCATGTCTTGTCGGATGGATTTCCATGTTCCTTGAGCCTGACGGCACGGTATACCCCGGCTGCGGCATGAAACCGGCGGCGAGATTGGGCAGCAGACCGCTGGCTGAAATCTGGCGTTCGCCGGCGTTCCGGCTCGCCCGGTTGCGCATGAGGCACGGGCTTTGCCGGGGGTGCTGGTGGCAATGCACGGCTGAGGAGAGCCTCTTCTGGATGCGGACGCTGGGGATCAAGCCCGCCGGCATTCGCGGAGCGAGGCTCCCATGACGGAGGGGACGGGCGGGATGGGGGAGAGCGGAGAGACGCTAAACGATTCTGCGTCATCCTCCCGATTTCTGGCTGACGCTTTTTATAGAATCTCCGGAGCATCCTGCCGACTTTTTGCCGTCATAATCACAGCGCGTTTGCTCGGGTCGGAGCGTTTCGGCCAGTTGGGCATTGTGATTAAAACGGTCGAGATGGTCAGCACGGTTGGCGCGCTCTCCCTGCCCCCAGCGGCGACCAGATATCTTGCTTTCTTCCGGGTTGCGGACAGGGAGCGGGTCAGGCGCGTCGCGATCTTCGCTGCTGTTGCGGCCTTTGCCTCAGCGTTGCTTTTCTCATGCGCGTTGTTACTGGCGGCCCGCCCCTTTGCCGAATCCGTCATCGCCAGGCCGAATCTGGTTGCGCCGCTGAGGCTGGCCTCCGCGCTGATAATGTTCAGAATTCTTGAGGAGATCGCCAAGGGTGCGCTGGCGGGATTCAAGGACTTCAAACTCATAGGGCTTGTTGACGCCTTGGCGTCTTTCCTGATGGTTCCGCTGGTGGTCTTCTGCGTGAGGGCTTGGGGCACAAGCGGGGCAGTCATAGCCTCGGCAATAATCTCCCTGGCGGGCGCGACCGGATGCGCCATTCCCGTCCTTCGCCGACTGGCCCGCGGGGACTACGCGCAGACCACCGCCCGCTGGACCACTGAGACGGGGTTGCTCTGGGAATTTTCTCTTCCGAATACAATAGGCGTGCTGCTGACCAAGCTTGCCCCGTGGGTCGGGATCACCATGCTTGCGCGATTGCCGGGGGGGGAGGCCCATGTCGGGCTTTTCTACGCGGTTGACAGGGTCACGGAGGCGTCACTGTTCTTCCTGATGCTTGCGGCTTCCACGGCGTTGCCGGTAATGGCGGAAAGGGTCGCCGCGCGCGACGCGGATGGACTGGGGCGTCTTGCGCTGCTGAATATATGGCTTGCGTGGATGATGACGATGCCGGCGGCTGTGTTTGCGACTGCCTCGGAGCCGCTAATCATGCGCGTCCTGGGGCCGGATTTCAGCGGGCGCGGGCCGATACTGAGCATCGTCGTTCTTGCCGTCGTCGCCGCGTCGCATACCGTTGTGCTGTTCCATGTTCTGCTGGCTCATGCGAAGGCATGGGCGCTGGCAGGCTTTGCGGCGGTCTGGGCGTCTGTGGTGGTTGTCGTTTCATGGCGTTTCGCGCCGTCTCTGGGGGCCGTCGGCGTCGCGGTTTCCATCACCGCCGCATATGTCGCCACGGGTGCGATGGCATGGGGATTCGGGGCGCGCGTCTGCCCGATTCTGCGTCCGCGTTTGAGCCATGTCGCCGATATCGCGGTTTTTCTAGACCTTTATGGCCTTGCGTGCGTTGCGTCGGGGAATCTTTCGCCGTTCGCCGCGTCATTATGCGGCGTCATTCTCTCGATTCTCTGCGCAGGTGTTATCTGGGTTTCGGCAACGGATGAGCAGAGGCGAGTATTATCCGGATTCCTGCGGCGCAAGGCCGCGTCCGCGGATTGACGCGGGCTGCATGGCTACAACAGTCCATGACGCGAATCCCTGGTATCCGGTCAGTGAAGGGAGCGTTTATATGCCAGCCACTAGGGGCGGGTTTGAAACCCGCCCCTACGCTGCCACGCGCCCGTGACTGACGCCGTACAATCCCTGGACGATAGACCTCGCCGACAGTAAAATCGCCCTTCTATTATGGGCAACCGGGACGGAAAGCCAGACACGATTCCCGATGAGGAATCCGCCGCGACAATTCCGCAGTCGGGCGGCTCGCCCGGATTCCGCCGCGCAGTCACAGCCCGCTCGCTGATTATGGGAACATTGGCTGCCGTCGTGGTGGCCGTAATCGTCCCCCTTAATGACTATAAACTCCATAATACCTATTTTGCCGGCAATTTCTTTCCCACCGGCCCGTTCACCATGCTACTGATCTTCGTCCTTACGGCAAATGCCTTCCTGTGGCGCGCCCGACCGCGCAAGGCCTTGTCCGCCGCTGAACTCCTCGTCTTCTTCGGCATGGCGACCTTTGCCAGCCTGATACCGAGCTGTTCAATGGGGCGGATGCTCTATTCCGGCCTGATCGCCCCGTGGTACTATCGTCCCTTCAATCCAAATTGGGAGCCGTACCTGAAATTCTTCCCGCAGTGGATGTTTCCGACTGTTGACACCGACTCGCAGATTGTTCAGGCGTTCTACAACGGTCTGAAAGAAGGCGAAACAATCCCATGGGGAGCGTGGGCGAGGCCGCTTGCATACTGGAGCATTTTTGCGGCGGCGTTGTTCGGCGGCTCGATGCTCCTGATGAACATGTTGCTCTGGCAGTGGGACAAGGCGGAGTCCCTCCCGTTCCCCATAGCCAGGGTTTGTATGGAACTGGTCGAGCATCCCGAACCCGGCCGCGCGATCAACCGAAACTTGAGAAGCTACACCCTCTGGTGCGCGGCGCTCGGCGTCTTCGTCGTTCACCTGCTGACCGGATTGAATACCTATTATCCGCAGGTTCCGGTCGTCAAACGCTCGTGGAACCTCTGGCTGGCCCTGGCGGAATTCCCGATGAGCCATCTGCCCGGATATCTGAAGACCGGGACGATTTACTTCACAGCCATCGGCCTCGGGTACCTAGTTTCGCAGGACGTTCTGCTAAGCATATGGCTGTTCCCGCTGCTGATGGGCGTGGTTCAGATGTTCGCGTCGGCCTACATGAACTGGCAGGCTGAGCTTCACTACGAGCCGAACACGGTCGGGGCGTATATCGCGGTGACGGTCATTCTCATGTGGCGCGGGCGGCGGCATCTCAGGAAGGTTGCGCGGCAGATCGCCTTCCCCCCCGCGCGGCGCTCGGACGGGGAATTCCTGCCGTATAGGGCGTCCCTTGCGGCGCTTCTCTGCTGCGCGGCGGTTGTGGTCGCATGGCTTATGATGGCCGGCATGGCGTGGTGGACTGCAATTGTTTTTGTAATCAGTTTCAACGTCATCTTCGTTGTCCTGGCGCGGTTGGTGTGCGCCGCCGGCCTGTTCTACGCGCAGCCCGGATTCAACTGGCTGGACATGATGAGGACCGTCGGCGCGTTTCAGGTGACGATCCCGCAGTTCGCGGCGGCGACCGTTCCGACGCTCTCGATCTGCGACATGCGCAACGTGCCAATGCCTTACACGGCCAATGTTCTGAAGGCCTCCGACCGCGACGTGGAGGAGGGGCGCGGGATGCTCTTCATCGCCCTCTTTGCGGCGCTTATGATCGGTTACGGCGTCGGCGGCGTAAGCCACCTCTGGATGGATTACACGTGGGGGGCCAACAAGACGCTTACGGAGTGGGAGCAGATTCACGCCCTGCGCAACTACCTGATGCCGTATCTCGATCAGATGGCCCAGGGGCAGGCGGTTCGCCCGATCAGCATAGTAACGGGCGGCGTCATTTACGCGCTGCTTGACTGGTTGTGCATGACGCGGACGTGGTGGCCGCTGCATCCTCTGGGGTATCTGACGTACACATGCTGGCCGGTGAGGTGGATGTGGCCGTCGTTCTGCCTCGTCTGGTGGATCAAGTTCCTGCTGCTGCGATACGGCGGGGCGGGGCTTTATATGAAGCTCAGGCCGTTGTTCATCGGGCTTGTCATCGGGGAGAGCATATCCGTAGCGCTGTGGATGATCGTGAAGGCGATGCTGGAATTCTCGCCGGTGGTCAGGCCGACGGTATTTCTGTTGCCGGGATAAACATATCAATCGGCGTCGGACGAGGCGCTATCGTTGAGTGTGGCCGTCGCCTCGCACATCGCAAACACCAGCACTGCCAATATCCCCACCCCCCGCACCATCATCGGCGTGAAAAAGTTGAACACGACCATCGAGACCAGAGCCCCGACCGCCCCGGCGGCTGCGGCTCTGACGGGGCCGCGGGAGGATTCCCTGACGCCCTTCAGCGCCTTCGCCCCGCAGTGCAACATGAGCCACGCCATTGCGAAAAGCGCCGGAACGCCCATTTCCATGCCAAGCACGGCCCAGTAATTGTTCGCCCCCTCCTCCATCAAGTTCACCCCGCGCGGTTTGCCCTTGAACGTGTAATAAGCCCCCTCCGGATTGTTGGCGAAGAAGGTGACGTTACGCTGATAGTTACCGATGCCGACGCCGAACCACGGATTCCAGCGCATTCCATTTAACGCGGCCTGCCACTCGACGTAACGCTGCTGCCAGGGCCACAGTTCCACGCCCTCGGCCTCAGCGCCCTTCTCGACCTTGCCCATCAGGTTGGCCCCGCGCGCGTCCCCTCCGAGAAGCTCGTAACGGTCCTTCTGCTTGAAAAGCAGGACAGAGTCGGCAAGCGCGCCCGCTGGCTGCTGCGGCAGGACGCTGAAGATTATGCCGAAGAATACGAGAAGCAGCGCGACAACCATGAAAAGGCATCCCTCCCGCCGGAGGAATGACACCGCGCAGATTCCGGCGACCGAGCCGATGAGAGCGCCCCCCGAAAGAACAAGCGGCAATCCGGCCAAAGCCAGCCCGAAGGCCCACAGCCGCACAATCCCCGTGCCGAAAACGGCAATCCCCCAGAGCATGGGTATCGCCATCGCCAGGTAAGCCGAAAGCACGTTGCGGTTGCTGCCGGTTCCTGCGATTTCATGCCGCTGGGTTTCCGCGGCCTGAACGCCGAACGTCCCGACAATCGCCATTGCGCGGGGGCCTTCCGATGCGCCTTCCGTCCCCGGCGGACGGAACCTGGCGAATTGGGTCCAGCCGACGATGATGACTACAGTGAAAACTATGACGAGAAGCGTCAAAGCCTTTTTGAGCAGCAGCCTGTCCGTGAGCAGATTGCGGAACAGGACAAGCGCGATGATGAAGAATTCTGCGAACTGAACGAGTTCCTTGACGCCATCCTTCGCGTCGAAACTCTGCCCCATCATGAGCATGTCCCTGGGTTTCAAGGATTCCAGCAGGCTGAGTATCGCAAAGATTGTCAGGAATATTACGGGCCAGGGGACGAGGCGCATCCTCTCGCGCTTCCAGACCGGAACCAGCCTCCAGAGGAACCATAGGCCGAAAGTCGCAAAGATAAGCGCGTCGGCGACCGTCAGGTTCAGCCTCGCGATCGAACCGAGCGCGGCGGGGCCGCCCTCCGGTTGCTCCTTTGCGAACCAGAGGATTTGCGGGATGGTGATCTGCGTGGGATGGACGAGGAGGATGACGAGCAGAAGGAGTCCGAGCATGCGCTCGAAGAGCGATGCCCCCCGCGGCCCGTTCTCCACGCGGGTCTCGCGAATCTTGCGCCATGTCCAGCCCTTGCCCATGCCTCTCCTTTAATGGCTCCAGACGCCGGTTCTTATCCACTCGTCAATGCGGCGCTCGGCATGCATGGCCGCCGTAACGCCCTCGCCTACGCCGGTTGCGATCTGCCTGTATGATCCCTGCCGCAGGTCGCCTATCGCGTAGAGTCCAGGGATTTTCGTCTCCATGTCCCGGTTTGTGGCGACGTGCCCGGCGGGGTCGGTCTCGACTATCTTCGACGCCATGCCGCTGTTGGGCAGGTGGCCGACGAAGATGAAGACGCCGTCACAGGGGATGCCGGTCTGCGTTTTTGTGATCACGTTCTCTACCAGGATGTTCTTAACCTTGTCGCCGCCCTGGATTTCCTTCACGACGGCATCCAGAACAAACTCGAATTTCGGATTCTGCCGCGCCTCTTCGACATAAATTTTCTCCGCGCGGAATCCCTGTCTGCGATGGACTAGTATGACCCTTGATGCGAACTTGGTCAGGAAAAGGCCTTCCTTCAGGGCTGCGTCGCCACCGCCGATAACGGTTACAACTTTGTTGCGGAAGAACGGGCCGTCGCACGTGGCGCAGTAACTCACGCCCCTCCCCCTGAGTTCCTCCTCACCCGGGCATTCGAGCTTCCGGGGATCAGCTCCACTTGAGAGTATGACGACCGGCGCGCGATACGCATTGCCCGCCGTTGTAGCAACAATCTTGATATCACCGTCCAGCGAAACGCTGACGACCTCTTCAAGCCTGATTTCAGCGCCGAACTTCCTGGCCTGTTTCTCCATCAACTCGGTCAGCTCAGGTCCGGCGACGCCGTCAGGAAAGCCGGGATAGTTTGCGATGTCGTTTGTCAGCGCCACCTGTCCGCCGAGCATCATCTTTTCCAGGATCACGGTTTTGAACCTGGCCCGCCCCGCGTAAATGGCTGCGGCAAGACCGGAAGGGCCGCCGCCGACAATGACGATATCCCGATTCTCATCCATTTCCACAATCTCCTCCTTGCGGCGCGAGCGATTGCGCGAATGTGTCGCGCCGGTTAGCGTTCGTTAATGCAAGGTTTCGCTGAAACGCTCATGAGATTATAATTCGTCCATGCGATCCCGCGCTACAGCTTGTTTGATTTGATGTTTGTTTGGCTCCAATGCGTTCCGGATTTGAAACCGCAGACGCACAATCTCAACTCTGAGGTTTCGGGATTCCTGGATTTCGATCCGAACAGGCGAGGCGACATGTTTCGGCGTAATCCGCATCCAGCCCGGCAGTAACAACCAAGGCGGTCTTGAACATCATGTCCAGCGGCGGCAAAACGACAGGGCGAACAGCCGGCGAACTTCCGCCCGGGTTCAACTGGAACCTGTCCGTATTCGTCGTTTTCGCCTTCTTTGCCGGAGGAGCGACGGCGCTGACCGGCAACGCCGTGGTCACCACGCTCCTTGACAGCCTGAACGCTCCGAAATGGGCAGTCGGCGCGTGCCTGACCTGCGGCTCGATAGGCATTGTCACGCGCCTTTACGCCGCCCGTCTGAGCGCAAGCTTCCGCAATACCCGGTTGCTGCTGATTGTCGTTGGAATGCTGGCCGGACTGCCGACGCTTGGTTATGGACTGCTGCTTTTGAATTACAAAGGAGATCGGACCTTTCTTCTTATAGCGGCATTTGCGGCGTACTGGGGGCTTACCGGGCTGATCTCGGGGATTACCCAGCCGACGGGCCTTTCATTCCAGAATCTTCTCTTCGGCAAGGGTTTCATGCGGGCGCAGGGCTGGACGGCGTCCGCCGGGCGCGTGGCGGATATTTTATCCGGATTGTTTCTGATCTGGCTGCTGGCTCCCGGCAGGATGGAGTTCCGTCGCGCGGCGGGGGTTTGCTTCATCGCGGCGTGGGCCGTCAGGTCGTTTGCATGGCTATTCATCGGCGGAGCGAAGCTGCCTGAGTCGTCGGTTTCAGACGAATCCGGAAAGGATAATCCGGTGGGGGAACTGGTCGGTCTCGTGATGGGCGATCGCTTTGTGAGGAATTTCGTGTGGGTGACTGTTGCGGCGCGATGGGCAAGCGACGTGGCCGCCTTCTTTCTCATTTACGCCTTTGAAACCGGTTTTTCCCGGAACGACATCGGCTACTATAAGGTTGTCGTATCCGCGACCGGTATAATCGCCGCACTTCTGGCCGGGCGGCTGGGGAAGCGATTCGGCGAGTTCGGGCTGACGCGGCTCTGCTACTTCATCTGGCCGGTCGGCATTCTGCTGCTGCCGTTGTTTGAAAGTCCCTGGGCGGTCTATCCCGCTGCCGCGCTTTTCACGGCCGGCAGCCTGCTTTCAGCGTTGGCGTTGACCGCGCTTCTCATGACCAACGCCCCGCAGGGGAAGAAGACGCTCGCCGCCACGCTGCTGATTCTCATCCCCACGCAGGGCACGCAGCCGATGTCCATCTTCTTCGGATTCCTGGGGGACATCATCGGACTGAAATGGCTTCTGGCACTCTCCGGGCTTTTCTTCGTGATAGCTTTGCGGAAGCTCACGGACATGGAGCGCGAGGCCATCGCGATGCGTAGCGGCGGGACTCATGACGGCGGGGAGGAAGGCGTTTCGAACTGCGATCCCGGTCGTGATTGCGGGGCGGGGGTTCTTCCAGAATAAAGTCGCGAAGCCGCCGCATCATCATCGCTTGCGGATTACGAAGAAACACTCCTGATTCTTCCGTTTCACCTTCGGCAGTCGGATGATATCGCTGATTTCCATGCCCGCCATTGTGAGGCCCGCGGCGACGCGTTCGATAATTCCGTCAACGCATTCCTCACGCGCAATTCCCTTTGTCCTTTCGCCATGCTCCGCTTCGTATTGCGGCTTCAGCAGCGAAAGAACGATTCCGCCATCGGCAACGAGTTCCAGCGCCTTTGGGGCAATCAGGACCTGCGGAGTCCATGCAACGTCAACGACGACGATTCCCGCCGACTCCGGAAGCCTGACGTGAAGGGCGTTGGTCCGTTCCATGACGACCACGCGCGGATCGTTTCGCAGCGCCCATGCCAGCGTGCCGTAGCACGTGTCAACGCTGTAGACCTTCGCCGCGCCGCGCTTCAGAAGGCAGTCGGTGAAGCCTCCCACGGCCGCGCCGAGATCGGCGGCGACGAGGTTCCGGACGTCAATCCCGGCGTGTTCCAGGGCATAGTCCAGTTTCAGCCCGCCTTTTCCCGCAAAAGCCGCGTCCGCCGCCATCCAATATCCCTCATGCCGACGCAATCGTCACTTTTCCTTCTTATCCTTTTCGCCGGCTTCGCCCTTGCCTTTTTCCGGCTCGGATGGCTTCTTTTCCCCCTCTTTTTCAGGCTTCAGTTCCTCGATATTGATGTAGTCCTCAAGCTTAACGCGCTCCTTGTCGGCTCCTTCCCCGCCGTTTTTCAGCGGTTGGCCCTCGTCGGGCTTGATTCCGAACCGCGCCGCGTCCTTTTCGTATTCCTCAAGTCGTTTCTTCACGACGGCAAGCTGATGCTCAAGGCTGTCCTTATACTTTCCGGATAACGGGCCGAAATTAAGAGCAAGTTCGAAGTGCCTGATCGAATTTCGATAATTTCCCTTGCGGTACCACATCTTTGCCAGGTCTTCATGGACGGTCATCGGCAGGGGGTTGAACTTCACGACTTTTCCCTCGTCGTCCTCGCCGACGTAAAACATTCCGGATACCTTGATGTAGTCCAGAACGACTGGTATGCGGCTTTTCAGATAAACGTCCTGCGCCTGCGTGAATCGCTCCAGCATGCTCGCCGGACGGTCCGGCGTCAGATAGTCGTCGGCCAGTTGAGTCAGCAGTTTGATGGCTTCATCGGTCTTCTGTCGCTTCTTCTGCCACTGCGCCAGCGTCCAGAGGGCGTCATCCGCCCACTCGCTTTTCGGATATTGCTCGATGACGTCTTCGAGGGCCTGCTGGCGTCGCGCGGGCGGATTTTCCTCATCAAACGCGCTGCGGAAGAGCTTCTCAACCTCGGCCATCTGCACTTCATTCTGGACAGCCGGGGGCTTTTCGGCATCGTCATCGGCCCCAGCGCAGGGCAGGACACTGGCGCATATCAAAACAAACGCGGCAAGGATGGGGCTTAGACTTTTCCTGCGATCTCGATAATTCATTCTGCTCTGCGTTCCTGACTTTCGGCGTACTTTATCCGGGTAAAGATCCGCCTGAGCTTTATGGGGATGGGAGTAATCATAATCCGGCAGAGACGCATGGTCAATTGTATCGCGCGCCTTCGATAGCCTATTTTCCCCCCATTGGCATCTGTTGTCGCCGTTGAATCCTGGGTATTATAAGAGCTTGGAATGGCGATTGAACTTTTCAGGGCGCAGAGCACATTTCGTTCTCCGAATCCCCGGATAAAAGAGAAACAGGAAACAGAAAGAGGTTGGACATGGGCACAAGGCTTGGTCTGAGGGCAGCGATGTCCGTTGTTCTTGCCGTTGTAGTATTTCAAGGAGTCGCGAAGGCTGCTGACGTCAATGTTTATCTGTTGAACATTGACGGGCGAGTGTGGCTGAACGGCGCTCCAAAGGATGAACTTTCAACGGGCGTTAAGATCAGTGCGGCTGACTTGTCCGGCTCGCAAAAGATGAAGGCAATTCCAATAATCAACGACAAGGGGGATATTTACACAAACGGGAAGATTACCGACATCGGAATTCCCTTCAAATTTCCGGCAGCCGCATGTTGCGTAGTCGGACTGGAACCATACGTTCTGAACGGCGAGAAAGGCGAGGTCTGGCGCTATTTGCGGGACGGCCCCGGGCAGGGAAAATTCACAAAAGAGGAAATCAAGGGACTGCCTCACGCCATGCCCTGCGCGGACATGGCGGTTGTCGGGCCGGAAGAGGATAAGGCCGACCGAACGGTCTACATCCTGGCGGCGAACAGCAAGGTCTTCGTTGACGGCAAGGAAGGCGCGGGCGTGGCTCCGAATGTGGCGCTCAATAAACCGACCGCCATTGCCGTGGAAGGCAAGGACGTCTACCTGCTTGACGGAGCCAACGGCAAGGTCTACTTGAACGGGAAGCATAACGAAAGCCTGAGCACGAGCGTCTTTGTGGAGTGCGTGGATTTCGCGGTCAAGGACGGAACGGCTTATATTCTCACAAAGGACGGAGCCGTCTATGTCAACGGCAAGCGGGATCCCGCCGTCAGTTCAAACGTCAAAAGTGATTTCGTGGCGATCTTTGCGAAGTAGACCGGACGGGGAAGGATAAATACGCGCAACAAGTCTGCAGATGAACGGTCTCCGTTGCGTCCGGGAAGGAGAATCTCATGGCCAAGACGATCAAAGCCGCCGTGCTGGTCAAGGCCGGCAAAATAACCTACGAGGACCGCCCGCGCCCGAAGCCGAAGGCCGGGGAGGTACTGATCGCGCCCGAGTTCTGCGGCGTCTGCGGTTCCGACGTTCATTACTACTACGAAGGCCGGATCGCCGATTTCGTCGTGGAGCAACCGCTCGTTCTCGGCCATGAGTTTGCCGGAAGGATCGTCGCGATCGGCAGGGATGTCGTCAACCTGAAGGTCGGGCAGAAGGTCGCGGTCGAGCCGGGGGTTCCGTGCCGCAAGTGCCCGCTCTGCAAGAAGGGGCGTTACAATCTCTGCCCGTTCGTCAGATTCGCCGGGACGCCGCCCGCAGATGGCGCGTTTGCTGAGCTTGTAACCTATCCCGCGGATTTCTGCTATCCGCTGCCTGATGGCGTGACGACCGAGGACGGGGCGCTGGCCGAGCCGCTCACCTGCGGCATCCATACCGTCGAGCGGGCGCGTATCCAGGTCGGGGAGACGGTGGCGATTCTCGGCGACGGGCCTATCGGACTTGCGACGCTGCTGGCCGCGCAGGCGGCGGGCGGGCGAGTCGTTCTTCTGACCGGCATCGTTCCTGAGCGGATGAGAATCGCGCGAGAAATGGGCGCGGAGAACGTCCTGCACGCTACGAAGGATGACGTGATCGGATTCTCGAAGAACGTCGAGATTGATGTTGCGATTGATTGCGCCGGCGCAGTCTCCACCCCGCAGACTTGCATTGACATTGCCCGGATCGGGGGACGCATGGCGATCATAGGTTTCGCCGGCGTCAGTTCGCTCCCGTTGAACATCCCCCGCGCGGTCGCAAAAGAACTCGACATCATGACCGTCATGCGTTACGCCAACAACTTTCCGGCGGCGATGGAACTGCTCAGGCAGAAACTCCCCCTTGCGCGCAGACTGATAACTCATAGGTTCGGTTTCGATCAGATCGAGGAAGCATTCGACGTCGTCCACAATCTCAAGGACGGCGTGATCAAGGCCATGATCTGTTTCGACAAGTGATCCCCGGCTGAACAAGCAGAACGATCCTGGCCGGCGCAAACCGGCTCAGCGGCTCAGATATGGATCATTCGCCGGAAAAAGGCATGATACTGGATGCGGACTCCCCGCCCGCGCGCGGCGGCATCACCGTCCGATCCCTGCTCATCGGGTTCTTCGGCGTCTTCTTCACCTGCGCTTACAGTTATTACAACGATTGGTACCTCGGCAACACGTTCTTCATCGGGAACAGTTTCCCGATCGGCATCCTCATACTGATGATGCTCGTCCTGGGGGGCAACTCCCTTGTCCGGTGGCGCTTCGAGGGGAGGCATCTCAGCTTCGCGGAACTGGCTGTCATCCTGACGATGCTCTGGACGGCTTCCGCAGTGCCGACTTCGGGGCTGATGCGCTATCTTGTGCCCGTCGCCGCTTCGCCGATTCAGCAGCAACTGCACAATCCCGGCTGGGCGGTGGTGATGCCGTATATCCCCCGCGAGTTAATGGTTTCGATGGATCCGTCTTCGCCGGAAATTTCCGGTGTTTTCAATGGCCGCAACTATATAAGGACCAGCGACTGGCTTCCGCCGCATCTCTCCGGATTCTATAACGGAAGCTCCTCCGCCGGAACGTTTGCATCGCTCCTTTACCGGGTCGAAATCGCGTTTCATTTCCTGCTGAAGGGCATTCCCTGGAAATCCTGGCTGCCGGTTCTGATGCGCTGGGGGGCGTATTTCGTGATGATATATGCCGCCTTGCTGGGCTGGAGCTTTCTGCTCCGTCGGCAGTGGGTCCATCATGAGCACCTCAGCTTCCCGCTCTCGCAGGTGATGCTCACAGTCCTGGAGGAGCCGGAGAGGGGGAGGGTATTCAACTCCTTCTTCCGAAATCCCTACACATGGGCCGGCGCGATCCTGCTCATGGTCGTCCACGTCCTTCACGGACTGCACGCCTACTACCCCAACATCCCGGAAATCCCGCTGCGCTACAACGCCCGTCCGCTGTTCAGCAACGATCCATGGTGGCACGCCCCTTGGTGCCTGCAGCAGGGGCCGATCCAGCCCGGCGTCGCCTGCGTCGCGTTCCTCGTCCCGGCGGAAGTGACCTTCAGCATGTGGTTCTTCATGGTCTTCTATCGCGGGCTTGCTCACATCGGCATGATGAAGTTCGGCGGTGGCTGGATGTATCTGAAGTACGAGATTCAGCAGTTCGGCGCCTACCTTGTCTGGTTCATCTCGCTCCTGTACGTGGCCAGACGCTATCTCGCGCAGTCGGCGCGGGACGCATGGCGCATGGCGACGCTTCGCTCCGCTGATGTAAAACAGGCCAATCGGGAGCCTGCCATTGCGATGCTGGCGATTGCCCTGGGAACGACCGGTTGCTGCCTGTGGCTCAGGCATTTCGGCATGGGCGAGTTCTGGCCGATGATATACATGTCCCTGCTGACCGTTCAGTTCGTCGTCCTTGCGCGGGTCGTGGCCGAGGGCGGCGCGATGTTCGTTTTGATCGGATGGTTTCCCTCGACGATTCTCGTGATGTTCTTCGCGCCCCGCGTGATCAGGCCGGAGTACCTCGGCGCGGCGCTTCTGGCCACGGCGTTCTTCGCGCGCGACCTCCGCGAGCCGATAACGCCCTTCGCCATGAACTCGCTGCGTGTGATGACTTCTTCAAGGCATTACAGGGCGGGCCGGACGGGGATTCTGATGATGATCACGCTCGTCTTCGGCATGTGCGTCGCCGCGCCGGTCACGCTCGGTATTTTCTATTATTACGGGGCTGGCAGGATCATTGACTGGGGCGTGGCGGGGGAGGCATGGGGCCAGTTCTGGATGCTCGCGTCGGCCATCCGTGAGCCTTTCCGCCCCGGCGTCCTCTGGGGAAATCTCGGAGTCGGAGCTGGGATCACCGCCGCGCTCAGCGCGCTCAGGCTGCGCTTCTCCTGGTGGCCGCTGCACCCGATCGGAATGCTCCTTTTCAACAGTTATGCGATGGAACAGACGGTCTTCTCCGTGTTCCTCGGATGGGCGCTCAAGGTTTCGGTCATGCGCTACGGCGGCAACAGGACGTATCAGAAACTACGCCCGTTCTTCATCGGCGCCGTGCTGGGCGAATGCCTCACGTGCGGATTCTGGATGGTTGTGACCGTCGTTATTTATTTCATGGGCGGCAGCCCGAAGGCGATCAACGTGATGCCGTGGTGAGTGCGCGTCAAAGGTTGAACATACATGGGCGCAGGATGCGAAACAGGTAACTCGCGAAACCTATCGCTGGAGTTGAATATGCGCAGCGCGAAAAAGGGTGCTACGCATCCTGTGTTTCCTACCCCTTTCCTTCCCTCAATTCCAAAAATCTCAACGACAGTTCCATCGCTCTCTGAAGCGCCGCCGGACTGACGACTTCCGGCGTGTCGTAGCGCGTGTGGTAATACGGCGGCAGTTTCTTCGTCGGTATCCCTATAACGCCGACCGACGGGATGCCGCGCCGCTGGAATTCCGCGCAGTCCGCCGCCCCGAACGGAATGACGACCACCGGGATGTTCAACCCCATATCCTTCCCTGCCTTGACGAAATCGTCAACGACGTCCTTCGGATGCTTGACGTAAGGCGTCATGCCGCCTCTGACAATCTTAAGTTCGTTCTCGTCGTGGAAACTCTCAAGCGAGACGAAGAGCGTGGGTAGCGACTTCATTTCGGCCATGTGCGCCTCGCAGTAAGCCAGCGCCCCGCGCAATCCGGCTTCCTCGCTGGACGTCCCCATGAGCACCACCTCGGTATTACGGGGGAAGAAGCCGCCGCCCTTCCTGGCCCCGGCAAGGGTCTTCGCCATGCCGACCGTCACCGCGCAGGCTGAAAGATTGTCACCTGCGCCCGGAACAGGTTTATACGTGTGAAAGACGAGATTCAACGTGAACAAGGGGAATCCGAAGAGCGCTATCCGCCCGCAGAGATCGAAGAACCATTCCGGGCGATTCCCGGCGATGACCTTCCCGGCGCAAGCCGCGAAGAACACCATTGAGAGCGCGATGGAGAGGACGCAAAGCGCCACGCCGGCGGACTTGAACAGTAGCCAGATGTTGAACTCGTATGCCGAGTCCAGATGCCCGGCGAAGATGATGCGGCGCTTCGCCTGACCCGATGGGCGGATCACGCCGTAGACGTTCTCTCCGCTTCGCTTCGGGAAGAGCGGATCGAGGAAGCGGCGGTAGCGGATGAACTCGAAGAAAAAGCTCGCCGCAAGGACGGCCATGAAGACGACGCTCGCCAGCGGCGCGCGCCAGTAGAAGACAAGCGCAAGGAAGTAAAGCGGAACGAGGAACGGGATGAAGCCGACGAAGGCGTGCGGATGGCACTCAAAACTTTCGGTTCGAACCTCGTCGCAGCAGTTCCGGATCGCGTCTGCGTACATCCGCCCGGCCTTCTTCTCCGCGTCGCTGCACGACGGGCGCGGCCCGCAGCGGTCAATCACGTCGCAGATGAACTTGTGCATCATTCCGGAGTAATCCGTCATGTGAACCTCTTTTCCATCACAATCGCGCGGAAGGATGGATGGCGCGCCGGTTTATCCGGCATGAAGGCCGGATTTCAAACCCGCGTCTATCCGGCCCGCGCGCGGCCATCGGCGAACCATCCCGTGTAGATAAACCATTCGGCGATCAGGAAAACCATCGCCGCAATGACGAAATGCGGCCAGAGGGGGCGATTCATCTGAAGCTGCCTGTCAGTCATCGCCGCGACCTTGCTGTTTCCCAAGTCAAGATCGGCGGCCGGGGCGAGATCGCTCTCGGCGCGGCTCAGCAGATTTACCGCGAATCTGCCGGTGACGCCTCCCTCGAATTTGCAGGAATAGACCCCGACCTTCGCGGGAGCGGGAAAGGTCGCAAATCCGGCGTCGTCCGCTTCCCCGCGCGAGACCGGCCTTCCTGCGGGATCCTCAATCGCGTATGCCTGCCCTGGCGAGTTGGCCCGAAGCCGGACGATTTCTCCCGGACGCGCATGGAACCCGACCCCGCGGCCTTCCTCCTCAAGCAGCCAGCGCAAAGCGTTGGCGACAAAGATCGGGAACCCCGCCCGCAGCGGCCAGTTGGAGTCGCGGGGATCGAATCCAAGCGCCACCAAACGTCGCGAAAGCCCGACCTGCGAAACGATCAGCGGGCCGCTCGCGCCGTCCAACAGCGTCTTTGCATCCTCGGGGGGCTTCATCCGCGCGGCGTTGCGGATGACCGTGTCCCCGAAGCTGACGAACCGGGTGACGGGGTCTGCCTGATTCCAATCCAGGATTTCAGGATATTCAATCCTGCCTTCTCCAGCACCCTGAGCCGCCCACGACGGCTCAGGGAGGCAATTCACGAAAAGGAACCGTCCCTGCCCGAGCGATTTCGGGGCGACGGTATGGAAGAGCGCGATGTCGCATTTTCCGCTCTCGCAGTTGAATGGCTTTTCGGCGTATTCTTTGGCAAAGTCCGCGGCGGATAAACGGCTGATCTGAACAGACAGCGAGCGGGTGATCGCCCGTTCGAAAAACGGATCATTCTCGCCGATTATCAGCATCGCGAACTGCCTTTTCGTCGGTACGACGGTCGAGGCCGTATTGTCGCCTGCCAACGCGTCCTGGCCGGACAGTTTCACAGTCAGCGTCTCATCCTCGACGCCCGCCGCCTCGAAGATTCGCGATTCGCGTCCGCCGGCGGGGAGCTTCAACCGCGCGGCGTCTTGAATCTCGCCCTGTCCGGATATGTAAAGCTCAAGAACCGTCTCGCGTTCCTTCTGCGAGAAATTCTCCACGGTGACGAACAACTGGTATACGTCCTCCTCGCCGGAGGCAAGCCCCGGGCGCAAGGCGAGGGACGTCATCGCGACGTTGTCGCCGGTTTCCCCGACCTTGGCGAACGTCACGGGGACCGTCACTGCCGGCTTCGGCAGGTTTCCCAGGTCAATCGCCTTGCCGTCGCTGACCACGATAATTTCCGGGTTGGGATGTTCCTGGGCGGAACTGTAGGCGATGCTGAGAGCCTGGCGGAGGAACGTTTCGGAATCCTCGATCTCGATCTCGTCAAGCGCGTCGCGCAGTTCCGCGGCATTGCGTGTCATGGGCGCGCGCAGCCGCGCCCGGGAGGCGAAGCTGATTATCGCCGCCTGATCGGACGAGCGAAGGCCGGCGATCATGTCCCGGACCAGCGAGCGCGCCGCGTCAAGGCGAGTTCCGCCGCCGGCTTCCCGCGCCCCCATGGAAGCCGAATGGTCAACCAGTATCAGCAGGCTCTTGCCGGCGCCGGCTCTGCCCATTCGGGTCGGCCCGGAAGCCGCAGTCACAAGGCTCGCCAGAATAAGGATTTGCAGCAACAAAAGCAGGTTGCGCCTGAGCCTCTGGAAGGGCGTGTTCGCCCGCATGTCGTCAACGCTCTTGCGCCAGAGGAGATTGCTTCCGACAAGGAGTTCCTGCCGCTTCATCTTCAGGAAGTAGAGCAGCAGCAGGGCCGCCAGCGCGGGCAGTCCGGCGACCAGGAACACCCAGGGAAAAAGGAAGCTCATCCGCAAACCTCAGGTCACGATCCCCATCTCTCTGAAGCGGCGAAGGACAAGGTCCTCCAGGTCCGCGTCGCTGGTGACACTCATGTGCTGGATGCCCCGGCTTACGCAGAACTGCCTCAATGCCGCCTGGAACTCCGCCAGGTTTGCCGCGTAATGCTCCAGCAACTCCGACGTGACGCTCACCTCGGTTTCATCCCCGGTCTCGGAATCCACCAGGCGAAAATCCCCCCGGAACGGCGGGGCGATCTCCTCCGGCGCAAGAATCTGGAGCGCGTAGACCTCGTATCGCCGCCCCAGAAGCGCGCCCAGAGCGTCATCATAACCTGCCGGATCCAGGAAATCCGAGATGACCAGCGCGATGCCGCGATTGCGCTGCTGGAGGCAGAACCTGCGCCCTGCGCCGAGCAGGTTCGTCTGTCCGGACGGCTCAAGCTCTTCGAGGAAATCGAACAGCCGTCTCGCTCCGGCCCGGCCTCTCGTCAGTGGGAAGACCTTCGACGCGTCACCGGAGAAGGCAGTTACGGAAACGCGATTCTGATTCACCAGCCCGATGTAACCAAGCGCGGCGCTCAGCCGCCGGGCGAGATCGAACTTCCTCGGCCCGCCGAAGTCCATTGACTGGCTGCAATCCAGAAGGACGTGGAAATAGAGGTCCTCCTCCTCGACGAAGAGTTTCACGAAAAGCCGGTCCAGACGGGCATAGGCGTTCCAGTCAATGAAGCGCGGCTCGTCGCCGGGGGAATAGTCCCGGTAATCCGCGAATTCAACGCTGGTTCCCCTGCGCTTGCTGCGCTTGTCGCCCTTGACGCGCCCGAGGAAGACGCGCCTGCTCTGAACGTCCAGCAGGTCCAGCTTGTTGAGTATCTCAGGCTCCAGCAGCGCCATGCTCAATCTTTCATTGTCGTTCTGGGCACAGGTTTTCCAAGAAATCGGGCTTTCGCGTCGTCAAGCAGTTGCTGCGGCAGTTCGATCCGCGCGCCGGGGCCGATGCCCCTTTCCTCGAACCAGCCCTGCGCCATCTCCAATGCGTAGCGGCATTCGACCGGGGCGCGGTGGCCTTCAGTGCTGAGGGGGCGCATCTGCGCGATCTTGACTATTGTCCCATCAGATCGCGCGAAGGCGACGGACAGGGGAACGAAGGTATTCTTCATCCAGAAACTCAGCGGGCGATCATCGGGATAAACGAATATCATGCCGCAGTCGGGGTCAAGAGACTTCCTGAGCATCAGGCCCCGCCTCCACTCATCCTCCGTCGCGGCCAGTTCGGCCTTTGCCTTGCGGCCTGCGATGACGATGTCGTAGCGCGGTCCGGGGGTTTGTTCGTCATGCCTCACGGCATCCTGCGTTGCCGAATTGTCATTTGACGGAGTTTTCGCGGCCGTCCCGCGATTCCTGTTGCATGACGGCATGACCGAAATGACAGCGATGGCCGCAAGTCCAAGATTTCCAATGACATACAGCGTCATCCTGTCGGTTCTTTGTCGCCGCGAATGCCCCATCTTATTCTCCCTCTTCGCCGCTCAGTATCGCGTGAATCACCTGGGCCAGAGTCAGCAGGTCCAGCGCGTTATGTTTCATTATTGCCTCCAGCTTGTGCGCGTTGCCGGTTTTAACGAAATCGTGATATGCCTGAGGGATTTCGTGGCCCGGGATGTCTCCCCGGCGGCTGCGTCGGCACACGCGCATTTCAATCGTCTGCAGGCGGCAGTCCGGCAGCAGTCTGCCCCATCGCCGGCGGGCCTCGTGGAGCAGGTCAACGTGGACCGCCGGCTCGGGCTGCGGCAGGTGATGGACGGCGGCGCGGGAACGCAGCGTCGGGATGTCGAAGGACTTGCCGTTATACGTCACCACCGCGTCCCACGGCTCATCGTCGAGCATGAGGTGTCGGATTATTGCGGCCTCTTCTGAGTAATCCCGGGCGAGCAATTGGCGGACGACGATTTCCTCTCCGGAGCTGCGCAACAGGCCGATCAAAAAGACCCTCTCGCCGCCGAGTCCAAGCGTCTCCAGGTCGAGATAGATGCGTCTTTCGTCCGGCACGCCAAGCAGGGCGCGTATGTCCTCGTGAAGGGCCTCGACGGGCGGGCGCATCATGCCGCGAACCATGACGGCGCGATATTTCGGCTGGAAATCCTCGCCCCCGGTCCAGATTCGCGCTATCCGGCGCTCTACGAAGTAGAATGCGCCGTCTTCATTTGTTTTCTCGATGCCGGACCAGTCCGCCGCCGCCTCGAGCGAAACATGCTTGCGGGGACGCGGGATTACGGGAGTTTCGCCGTTGCCGCCGGCATCGGTTGCCGGAGGCGCGATTGACGGGTCCGCTGCGGGCGTTCTGCCTTGCAGCGACGCGGCGGTCGTCATCGTGCGGCGCAGCGCGGCCGGGAGCTTGTCAAGGATTTCCCGCGCGCGGGGGGAAGGTTCGCCGGGGGAAGGCTCATGACGACGCGGGGACGACACCTTTCTACCGTCCTTCTCCTTTGGCGACGACTCATATTTATCATCCTTCTCCCCCGGGAGAAGGGGGATCGCTTGCGGTGGATGGGGGGCGACGATGGGGGCATTGGCCATATAAGAACTGCCGCGCGCCCCATCCGGACCGATCGGCGTTTTCGCTCCGGCCTTTTCGTCGGCGAAGCGGGACTTGATCATCCGCTCCAGTCGCTTGCGCAGTTCCGCGTCGTCCTTCACATCGGCTCCGTTCCGCCCCCGGGCGATTCCTTTTCCATTACAACCGGCGTTCATGGCGGGGCATTCCCCGCCGCCACTGAGACTAATCACGCGGGACAGGATAGTCAAGCGGACGCGTCCCGGGACAATCGCGATGAACCAGGAAACACGCCGTCGGTTGCGGGGGCGCTTTACAACGCGTATCTACCAGTGGGTCATATTACAAATGCCTCATCCTGAAAGACATCATCACTCATTGCGAACATTTGTTATAAGAATCGCAGCCCGGCTTGCCTTACGGCGTCGAATCGGCCCTGCGCGGAATGGAATTTCTCCTTGACACAATGCGCCGCTAGATAATAGACTCCGAGTTGATCGAACCGGTGCGTACTAACCGCGAATCTGAGAGGTGGAGAGGAGTCCATCCACACAGCCTCCGCAAGGGAGAGTATTGCCAATGAGATCAAGAGAAAAACGGCTTGCCACCCTGACACAATGCCTTCGTCCCTTCGAGCAACTCGAGAAGCGTATTCTGCTCGACCTCGTTCCTCAACCAGCCATCTTCTCCGTAAATGAAGAGGGCAGGCTGACCGGCCAGTTGGAGGCTACGGGGACAGCGGTCGGGGACAAGGAGTTTGAGTTATATACCAGAGGCGGCGTCACAGCATGGTTCGGCGATCCCACCGTGAATGCTGACGGCAGCTTTGTCATGGATCTGAGCGATACGAGGTGGACGGATTTCAACGGAACCGTCATATTCCAATTCCGGGTGCGGGACACGTATTCCGGAGTCTGGTCCGATCCGGCAAATGTCACCGTCAACGTAGCTCAGGTCAACGACCTTCCCTACCTGGTAACGACAGGCCCCGGCGCGGAAACCGATCCCATAACCCGAACGCTTGATGAAGACGAGCCTCAGACATTCCCCTTCGGTTTCTGGGACGCAGACCTTGATCCATATAAAAACGGCCAGGGGACAAACGTTGACACGATGAAATGGGAGGTGGCACAAAATCCCCTCCACGGCAAACTGGAACCGACCGCCGACCTTTTCACTTTCACCTATACGCCGGACAAGGATTTCTTCCTTGGTGGGGACACCGCGAAGATAAAGATTTCCGACAAGGCGGGCGCGTCGTTGACAAAAACCGTCAACTTTACAATCAACCCCGTGAACGATCAGCCGATAGTGCTCATTGACACAGGAACCGCGCATCAGCGTCTCGATCTGCTCATCCCGTTTGATATCAGTTATGGCGGTTACGATTCCGACACCATAATCACGTTGGAGCTTTACTACGATTTCGACGGCGTAAGGGACACCGGCGACGAGGTTGCCATAGTCAATAACCTTCCGCCGACGACATGGATGGACCATGACAATGATCCCACAACGCCGGATATTCTGGGGACTGACACCTATTCCTGGACTATTCCTTCAGGTCTGGTCGGGCGGACATTCTACCTTCTGGTCCGCAGCCATGACGCTCCAGGCCAGGGCGGGCAGACGATCCCGAACACCATTGACGAAGTAATGTACTCGCATGCCACCTTCACGGTCATTGACCCTTATCCCGGCGATCCGCTTGATCTGATTCTGGAGGAGGTCAGCAACCGCGAGGGCATTGCCGCCGAGAAGGATTGCTTCGGCATCAGTATGACGTCTGACGGGCGTTTCATCGTGTTCGACAGCAAGGACAGCGTGCTGGTTCCATCAGCCCTCGATTCACTGGGCTTCTCAGACATTTTCCTTTACAACTTCCAGACCGACACGATTCAAGTCATATCGCGGACTGCTGAGGATACGCCTGCGATGGGCGACGGCGACTCGATCAACGCGGATATCAGCGCGGACGGACGCTACATCGTTTTCCAGACGCGCTCCAGCAACCTGGTCGAGGGGGACGGCAACGAGGGATTGTGGGACATCCTGCTATATGACCGCCAGGCGGCCACGCTTGAAGAGTCTTTTACACTCGTCAGCCATAAAGCTGACGGAACAGACGCCGGCGACGGAGATTCCACCAACCCGGACATCAGCGATGACGGTTCGTTCATTGTCTTCCAGTCCAAGGCCGGCAACCTGGTCGCCGAGGGCGTTGACACGAACGGCGCGGACGACGTTTTCATCTACAACGTCCAGACTGGCCAGATCAACATCGTAAGCCGGGCCAACGGCGTGGCAAAGTCGGCAAACAAGGCCTCAATAAATCCGAGCATCGGAACGGTCGTAAGCGGCCAGAACGTGACGACCTACGTCGCTTATGCGTCGCTGGCTACCGATCTTCTGTCCGTCCCCGGCTCGGCGACTCAGCAGGTTTATCTGACCGTGATATCGCCGTCCGGGACCTACAGCACGATGCTTGTATCCGCCAATCCCGAGACGCTGGCCACTGGGCTTGCGCCATCAAACTTCCCGGATATCAGCAGCGACGGCAACTTCATCGCGTTCGAATCCGACGCCAACAACCTTACGGACGAATCGTCCACCTTCAAGGACGTTTATCTGTTCGATCTTTCGCACAACGCGATGTTCCTGGTCAGCCAGTCCTATTCCGGGAATCCGGCGTCCGGAAATTCGTCCAAACCGTCGGTCAGCGATGACGGACGGTTTGTGACCTTCCTGTCAAAGGCGTCCAACCTGGTCAGCGGGGTGGCGCCGGGCACGTCCACGCAAACATACATCCGGGACATGTGGGCTCCGGGAGTCGCCAACGAGATGATCAGCCGCAACCTGGCCGGCGTTCCGGCCAACGCGGCTTCATCGGAAACGACACTCCTTCCGAGCGCCCCGGGGTACGCGGACGAAGTCGCCCGGATTTTCCCGATTGTGAACGCTGAGGGGCGTTGGGTGGCCTTTCTCTCGCGCTCCACGAACCTTGACGGAACCAATCCCGGCGGAAAACAGCAGGTCTTTCTGAAGCAACGCGTCTTCTCCCCCGGACTGCGCCCGCTCCTTCCGGACGCGGACATGATGGTGGGCACGTGGGACAACGTGGACATTGCGTGGCTGGACAGCGACCCGTTCGACAACGCGACGATCTCCATCTACTACACAACGGACATAGTGACCGATCCGTGGAACTCCGGAACGCTGATTCAGCAGATTGACGAGGATTCAGTCGTTGACGGCACAGGCTGGGCGATTCCTGCGGGATTGAGCGGGGATTACTTCATTGCGCTGACCATCCAGGATTCCTTCCGCGCGGCAGCCGGCCTTGATCCCCTCGTCTACTACTGCCCGACCGATGAAGTCCCCGCGGTCATCACGGTCATCAGCGGTCTACAGCCCGGCATAAACAGGATAACAGCCAAGCAGACACGTGAAGACATTACCTCGCCCATCATCTCAATGGACATGTCCGCCACAGGGCGTTACATCGTGCTTGACACAACCGACGAGGACATGGTTCCCAACGACGAGAACCTGGCGACGGACGTTTTCTGGATTGACAGGGGCGGTTCAGGTTCCTACGTGCTGGTAAGCCACATCTTCGGCGACCCGGACGTTCCGGGCGTTAACGCCTCTTTCGATCCGAAGGTTTCCTATGACGGATTGCATGTCGTCTTCTCTTCCGATGCGGATGACCTGATAGAGAAAGGCGTGCCGACGGAGGACAGCAACGGGTACACAGACATTTACATGTATGTTGACGGCCTTCCCGCCGGCAACAACATATTCATGGTCAGCCGGGGCGCCGGCAACGCGCCCGCCGGCGGGGCTTCAGGCGGGGCAGTGGTCAACGGAGACGGACGCTTCGTCGCCTTCCACTCGGACGCCGACAACCTCGTCGCGCCGGATACAAACTTCAAGTCGGACGTCTTCCTGTATGAGGTTCGCCCGGATACCGGCCAGATTGTGAATCGGATACTGGTCAGCCCCGGTCTGCCGGTTCAAGACGAATTCGGGGTGCTTCAGCCCCAGTCGGCAAACGGCGCGTCATTCAATCCCGATATTTCCGAGGACGGACGCTACGTCGTCTTCGAGTCCTTCGCGTCCAACCTGACCGAAGACTTCGATACCAACGGCAGGTCGGACATCTTCTTATTTGACCGCAGGACCGGAAAGGTTGAGTTGATCAGCAAGGGGCTGGACGGAATCTCAAGCTCGAACGGAACCAGCAGCTCTCCCTGCATCAGCGGCGATGGACGTTACATCGCATTCTCCTCGACGTCCAGCGATCTGGTCGAGGGCGATACCAACAACAGGCGCGACGTGTTCATCTACGACCGCGAGCTTGACTATACATATCCCGCATGGAATTACTTTTACGGGACTGAAATCAACAACGCTGACTCGTCCGATCCGCAGATCAGCGGCGACGGGCGCTTCGTGGCATTCACATCAAGGGCTAGTAACCTCGTTCCCGGCGATACCAACGGAGCGGCGGACATTTTTGTTTTCGATAACTATTCGTTCCGCATCACCCTTGAAAGCAAGACCTTTTCAGGAGGGCAGACCTCCGTAACGTCATCAAACTTCAACCCGGTGATCAATTGGAACGGTCTGTTCCTCGGGTTCCTGTCGAATGACAGGGGACTGGTTGACGGTATCCAGAATTTCGTGGCGGACGCCTTTGTGGTAGTCAGGGAACACCCGGTAATATGGGTGGATCTGCCCTTGGATGACGTCGAGCTTGATATCGGCGACGCGTACGACATCTTGTATGCCACCTTCAGCCCCGACGTCAATGCAATGTTACAGGACGAACCGCACTTCCAAGCGGATCCCACGGTGACGGTCAACCTCTACCACGATCTTGACGGACTTCCGGGCGGGTCGTCGCCGATAGCGACAGACCTGCCATCGTTGTCCGGCTTGGAACTATATACGTGGACCACGCCGGAATCGCTTGCGGGCAGGACGGTTCACATCTACGCCACAATCACCAACTCCCGCACGGATGACGATTTCTCGATCGGCACGATCACGATTGACGCCCTGCCGATGCTTCAATTCATATCCCCGACGCTCGGCGCGACCGAATCCCTGCGCCAGGACGAGCCGTTCGAGATCGTCTGGCTGGGCGGCGACTTGAACAACCCGGAGGCGACTCTTGACCTCTGGTGGGACCGTGACCTGACCTTCGGAAACGGAAACGAGTTCCCCATCGCCAGCGATTTGCTCCTTGACCAGGGCGACGGGCGCGGGGCGTACTTCTGGACCACCGAGGACGTGCCCTTCCACCTGACGGACATCAACATCTACGGCTTCGCGACCGGCGGCAACAAAAACGTCGAGGACTACGCGAAGGGCCGCATCCGCATACTGGAGCACGTGGAACTGGGCGGGACGCGAGCGGACAGGATAGAATTCGTTGACCCTGACGGCACGACCGTTACGGTCATACCCTACCTGTCCAAGGCCAACGTCTACCTTGACGCCAACCCCGGAATGCTGCTCAACCTGGACGGCAGGACGATAAAGGTCACCGGCACGAATGTCACGCTGAACGGCGTGAAGTTCACGCAGTCCAGCAGTTATTCAGCCCTTTACATTCTGGCCAACGGCGGGGACGGTCTGGCGACCGTCGGCGGGATTGACACCCGCATTGATTACGCAGACGGTGGCGAACAGACCTACCCGGTCATGAGCCTCGGCAGAATTTTCGCTCCGAACGTCAACGTGATCGGGGACGTGATCGTCAACGGATGGCTCGGTTCGATGTACGTCGCAGGCATTATGAATGGCGCTGACGTGAAGGGCCATGATGGCGGGCTTGCCAGGCTGGCGGTCGGAACGCCGACGACGATCATAACGTCCCAGATCGCCGGCAATGCGGCGGCAGGCAACAGCGCGGATATCGCCGTGGGCGCGCCCCTGAATCTATACGTCATGGGCAACGTCAGCAACGCCAGCGCCGAGTCCGAACGCGATTTGAACTACGCCTACATCAGGGGCAACGCCGGTCAGTTCAGGGCCAGCGCCTTGAACGTGAACACGCTCTTCGTGGGCGGAACCGCCACTGACCTTAGCGTGGGCTTCACGATTGATCCCGATTCCGGTCTGCCAGAGGTCCAGTCCAGGAACGTCTACAACACGGTGATCCTGGGCAATACTGATTACGCGACGTTCATGGCAAGCGAGAACATCCGCCAGGTCTACGTCGGCGGACACGCTTCCAACGTGACACTTGACGCGCGGCAGGCCGGGAATCTCATATTCCGCGGCAACCTGCGCGATTCCCTGTTCACGACCAACCGCGATCTCTACCGGCTGTCCCTGGGCGGCGGCAGCACGAACAACCGCATAGTGGTGGACGAGGGCACGCTCTGGATGTTTGACATGCGGGGCAACATGCGCACGACGAACGTTGACGCGCGCGCCCTGGGCGTCGTCTACGTCGGCGGATTCGTCGGCTCGCCGGCCCCGGCGGCGGCCCCGACGCAGTTCCACATCGCGGCGGAGATCGGAAGGTTCACGCTGGTGCGCAATCTCCAGCCTGCCACGCGGTGGGAGACCTTCACTTACGAGGACGAACCGATCCTGCCGTAGCCGCAAAGGTTTTCGAGAACAAACAAAAGGGATCGGGATAAAACCCGATCCCTTTTTTCTTGCCTGCTTTCGGGAGGAAACGCGAATGGGCATCATGCGCGTCAGTCTGGTCGCTCCGGTTGTTCTGGGCATCAGCGCATCCGTTATCTTTGGCGCTGACAATGCGGCGCAATATGAGGAAATGCCGATTCCCGGCTTCTCTGCCCCGGACGTCTGGCGCAAGCACATGGACGGCGGCAATCCGCCGGAAACCGCGCCGGACGCCGAGACGCGACATGACGGCAAGCCGAGTCTGCGCGTAACCTATCGTAATAATCCGCCGGATTGGGGCAATCTGGTCATGGAGACGAGCGTTCCGCCGGACGCGACGGCCCTGAAGTTCCGCGTTTTCAAGCATTCCGCGACGGAGGCCGCCGCCATGCACGTCTGGCTCTGGGAGAGCGACGGCGACGCATGGGTTCAGAGGGTGAGCTTCGGCTCGAAACAGATAGCCAATCTCGAACCCGGCTGGCATGAGGCGACGCTCAACATCGCGGACTTCAACTTCGATCCGCGCGGCAAGAAGACGCGCAATATGCTCGATACCGTCCGGATGCTTTTCGGCTGCAACTTCGGGGACTTCAGCGTCAGCATTGCCGACGCGCGCTGGGTATGCCGTAAGAAGGGCGAAGCTCCGCCGCCGCCGAGGACGAAAAACCTGCAAATCGCTCAAGGCGCGGCGGGGCGCATGGCGGTCTGGTCCGCAGGAAAGACGGGAACATCTCAGCATTTTTCCGGCTGGGGAATCACGGCGCTGGAGGGCGGCGACCTGATGGACCCGGCTGTGCTGAATGCCGCGAATTTCGACGTCTTGTTCCTTCCCGAATCCCCGGTCTTCCCCGCAGGGGCGAAGCAGCCCCTGCTCGGATTCCTGAAGGGCGGCGGGTGCATGATCACCGTCGGCGGATACGCGTTCGACAGTCTGCGCAACTGGACGGGGGAAGCATGGGCCGCGCAGGGAATGGGCATCACGGCGCGGCAGATGTCGGCTGAAACGGAGATTACGGACATCAACGGGCGTCGCGGCAAATCCGGCGATTCCATGACGCTTTTCCCTGATGCGATTGCGATCTTCGATCCGGCGTATCATCTGCTGGACGCCCGATACGCGCGGCCTGCGCGGGGGGAGCATATTTTCAATTCCGAGTTCCGCCTCCCGGCCGGCGATTTTGCGCCGGGCGAGGATGCCTTCAAAGGTTACGCCGCAACCGCGCTGGACGACTGGAGCAACCCCGTCTTCGCCGTCAGGCGCGCGCGATACGTTCCGTTGCTGGATTCCAGCGACGCGGCAGGGCGCAGCCGGGGGCCTCTCGGCGGGATGCTGCTGCATTATGACGGCCCGTTCAAAGGCTCCGCTTGGGCGTTCTTCGGCGTGACCAACGCGGACCTTTTCAGCAAGGCGGAGATCGCCTCCCGGTTGCCTGAGCTTGCCGCCTGCCTGAAGAGAAGAATCTTCATCTGCGAGTTCGCCACTGAGCTTGCCTGCTACAGACCCGGCGAAGAAATTACAGCCGAGATCAAAATCGCCAACTTCGGCCCGGGCGAGCCGGATATCGAGGTCGTCTTTGACGATCTGTCAAATCCGGGTGGGGCGGCGCTGAAGTTGAAACCTGCAAGGGGGCAGATCGCCTCCGCGAAGATCAACCTGGGACTCGCAGCCGCCGGGCGCGACGGGCTGAGGAGGCGAGCGGCGAAGATTCTGCTCGACGGGCGCGTCATTGACTCGATGGATGCGGGATACGTTGTCTGGGACGGCAAAGGACCATCCTCGGAAAAGGGAATAACCTTCGAGGGCAACTATTTCCGTCGCGGCGGACGCAGTGTCTTCATGTGCGGTTCCAACCAGACCGGAATCATGTTCTCGACGCAGGACGAGAATCCGCTGACGTGGGACGATGATTTCAGAACCATGTCGGATGAGAATCTCCGTCTGTTGAGAATCCTTCATTTCTCGCCGTTCTCGAGCAAGGAACCGAAGGGGCTTGCCGAGGAGCCTCCGCTCAAACTCCAGCGCCAGACGGACGCCATTCTGTGGCTGGCCGCCCGGCATGGCGTGACTGTATTCCTGACGCTGCATGACTGGATGGGCGTTGATCTGACCGACGAAGAACTGGCCGCACAGCGCAAGTGGGCGGCGTACTGGACCGGGCGCTACCGGGACGCGAAAAACATCATTTACGACGTGCAGAACGAGCCGGCAGTCCAGTTGGCGGACACTCCACAAGCTTTGACCCTGTGGAACGAATGGTTGAAACAACGGTACGGCTCCATCGAGAAGGCATGGAAGGCATGGGGGCAGGAAAGCATATCGCCTAAGGAGCTTGTCTTCAGACCCGACAATTCTCCCCCGCGCGAAAGGGATACCGTGGCGATTGACAGGCAGAAATATAAATGCTTCCTCATCAACCGCTGGGTCAAGGCTAACGCGGAAGGCATTCGCGACGGCGATCCGGACGCCGTCTACACTGTCGGATACCTTCCGTCAATGGAGCCGGCGGACAAGGTGATGGGAGCGGAAAACGTCTGTTTCTCAAACATGCATTATTACGGCCCGGTCGGGCGTCTGCCGGGAGAATTGAAATTCATTGACCGGCGTTTCGAAGGCAAGGGACTGAGCATCGGCGAATTCGGCCATCAGGAGGCCCACGGTCTGCGCGTCAACGGGGCGGACGGCACGGCGGACCGCGAGTCCATCAGCCGCTTCCTGATGACGACGCATTACTGCCTCGGGTTGGGAGGGGCCTTCGCCTGCAACTGGGACATCAAAGATATGACGGGCAGCGTGTTCCCGTGGGGCGTCCATCACGCCGACCTTGTGCCGAAGCCGGTCGCCCTGGCCTTCCGGAACATGGCCCTGCTGCTGGCCATGCCTGAGCCGGTCTATCGCGATCCAGGATTGTGCTTCATCCTTCCTGACGGCTTCAGGCTCGGAGCGGAATACTCCCGGATCAACGGGGCGCTGCGCGAGGCCATGGCGGAACTTATGCGCGTTAAAGGGGATTTCAACGTCGCCAATGAGGACTCGCTGGACAGGCTCCCCGCGTCCGCGCGATGGGCGATCTGGCCGCTCGCCTTCGGAGCGTCGGATGAGGCGTTTGACAGGATGATCGCATTCGTCCGCAACGGCGGGATTCTCCTGGTCACAGGCGATCTGACGGTTTCGGCCTCCCGGGAAAGAACGCGGCGGGAGAAGGTCGAGGCGCTGGGCCTTCCGGTTCCCGATCCGTTTGATCCGTTCGCGGAAGCGAAATTGTCCGCAAAACCGGAATGGAAGGAAATCGGCAGGGGGCGGATTCTCTACGTTCCAATGATGCTGGAGCTTGCCGCGCCGGACATGGTTCGCGAGGTATACGCCAGGTTTCTGGCCGAGGGTGGAGCGCCGAAGAGGGCGCTCCTGACCGACGATCCGGACGCGATACTCTTTGAGACTCCGACGGCGGACGGCGGGAAGGTCATGATCCTCGCCGCTGAGGAAGGCGATCTCAGGAGCGTCAAAGTTATGACTGCGGCGGGAGAGACGGAATGCCGCATCGCCGGCGGTCTGCCGAGCCTGTTGTGGCTGGACGGCTCCGGGCGTGTTCTTGGCCGGGAAGAACCAACCGCGCAACCGGACGGATCGCTTGCTCACTCCGCGCTGGTCGGCCTTGACGGAAAGCCGCTGGACGAGGCGCAGTCTCTCCTTGTTCTCCCATTCCTGAAAGGCCGTATCGCATCGCCTTCCCCGGCCGGGAATACAGAGATCGCTTTCTTCGACATTTCGAATCATGAACTGCGTCAGTTGTCCGCATGGCGGCGGATGACGGCGGATGACGGCGGGGTTTCCTGCATTGACATGCCCGCCTCGCTCGATTTCGCAATCGTCTGTCCCGAAGGCGCAAACCGCGAAGCGGTCGAGACCGCAAGAAAGCTTTTGTGGCTTCGCTGACGCCAAGTTAACATTCGGGGGGTATTTGCAGTCCGCGCGTGGGCGCAACGGCCGAATCTTTTCGGAGAACAGGATCGGAAAAAGGCAGCTATGTCCGTAGAGTTCATGCAGCAAGCCTCCGGGGAGGCAAGGGCGATTCTGGATGCCGCGCCGGTTTCGCGCCACAACGGGATTACGCTGCGCTCGGTCCTCATCGGCCTCCTGTGCGTCGCCGTGGTAGCCGGATTCACCCCATATAACGACTGGTACCGCGACAATACCTTCTTTGTCGGCAACAATTTCTCCATCGGCGTCCTGTTCATGATCGCGTTCCTCGTGCTGGCCTGCAATACGGTCTGCAAACGGTTCTTCGAGGGCGCGCACCTGAGCTTCTCCGAGCTTGCCGTCATCCTGACGATGGCATGGGCGGCCTGCGTCGTCCCGACCAGCGGACTGACGCGCTACTGGATACCAACCATCATCGTCCCCGCCCGGCTTGAGTTAAGCCACAGCACATTCAAATACGTTCTTCCGCATATTCCAGACAAACTGATGGTCTGCATGGATCCTGACGATCCGGTGATGACGGATTTCTTCTTTGGGAATAAAGACGGCAAAGTCCCTTGGGATGCGTGGATCGGCCCTTTGCTGCGATGGAGCGCGATTATCATTCCCTTCATGGGAATGCTTGTCGCACTGAGCATCCTCATCAGACAGCAGTGGATGCGGCACGAACAGCTTACCTTTCCTCTCAGCCAGGTTATGGTGAGCATCATCGAGGAGCCGGCCCGGGGGAGGCTGCTCAATTCATTTTTCCACAACCCTCTCGCCTGGATAGGGCTTGGGGCTGTCGCTTTTCTTCACCTGCTCAACGGCCTCCACGTCTACTACCCGCAGGTTCCCAGTTTTCCGCTTTATTGCAACCTCTACCCGCTGTTCTGGAACTGGCCCTGGTGGCACATGACCTGGGGTCTGAAAGGCGGTCCCATCCTGGTCGGCGTCGTCTGCATGACGGTTCTCGTGCCGAAGGACGTCGCCTTCAGCATCTGGTTCTTCATGCTGGCTTCCGGCCTGTTCCGCATCGGATACATCTATCTGGGCATTCCCGTGATAGAGGATCATGGAGTTCAACAATTCGGGGGCTATCTCGTTCTCGGCGCCGCCATGACGTATGTCGCGCGATCTTATCTCTGGAAATCGTTCCGCAACATCCGCCGCCTGCCGATAAGAAACTCCCTCAACCCGGAAGACCGCCAGGCTTCGTGGGGAATGTTCTTCTGCCTGCTCTGCTCGCTTGTCTGCATGGCGTGGCTCTGGTATTGGGGGCCGCGCACCGCGATGTCGCTCTTCTGGTTCGCAATGCTAATCCTTCTGATGATCTGCGCCCATATTGTTCTGACACGGATGGTCTGCGAAGCCGGGGTCATATTCGTTATGACCATCTGGTGGCCCGGCACAATCTTCCTGAAGTTTCTCCACGTCAGCGATCTCGGCCCGATCACCGTGGCCGTCTGCATCCTTGCCACCATGGTGCTGACCTGCGACATGCGGGAGACCCTGCTGCCCTACGCCTGCAATTCCCAGTATGCGACCAGTTACAGCAAATACCTCAAACCCGCTTCGGTCGCTCTCCTCATGATGCTGGCCGTCATAGTCGCCCTTGCCATATCCCCCGCAGTGAGCGTCAAGCTCCACTACAAATACAGCCTGGCTGCGATGGACGGCTATTCGCCGGACTGGTGCCAGCGCATGTTCTGGGGATCATTCTGGGAAGACTCGCTCCACCCGCGTCCACATACCCGCGAGTGGGTGAATTTCGGCTGCGGCGCGGGCCTGACCGCCCTCCTCACCGCGATGCACCTGCGCTTCGTCTGGTGGCCGTTTCACCCGATAGGCTACGTCGCCGCAAACACATGGGCCTGCCACATGATGGTCTTCTCAACTTTTCTGGGATGGTGTATCAAGTGGCTTGTGATGCGCTACGGCGGATCATCCTTCTACCTGAAAGTTCGTCCTTTGTTCATAGGCGGAGCAATCGGAGAAGCACTTATCTCCGGATTCTGGATGATGTGGGCCGTCTACCTTTTCCTTGCGGGAGTCGTGCCGAAAAGCTTTGTCGTGATGCCGCAGTAGCCCCCCCGATCGGACTGTCGCATGTTCCCATTGAAAGTCAGAGACGTAATCATCACCGAGCGCGTGGTCTCGCCTGAATCCCGAACGGCTGCTGATCGTATCCTCTCAATGGTTGAGGCTCAGTCCGTCCGGCGCATGGACGACGCGCAACTCAACGATTTTCTGATTCAAGATTTCGCGTCGCGATCTTCAGGCAGGACTGGACAAAGCCGGAACAATCAGGAACTCATCCTCATCCTCAACGCCTTTTCGTGGCCGAGCGATGAGGAAGCGAGGGACAAGCGCGCAAGGCTTCCCGCGCTGGGCGGAATACCGATGCTGATGGGGCAGGGCGCGTGGACCTTCCGGGATGCCGCAAGCCTGCGACGCCACAGCAACGGCGTCTGCCAGTCCGCATTCGAGGTCCACTGCGCCTACGGTTGCTGCCACGATTGCCGCTACTGCCACGTCGGCAGCCACATCAACCTGATGCTCAACATGGGCGAGCTTGCCGGGCGTCTGGAGGCGTTCATGCCCCGCATCCCCTGGCAGCGGCTTTACAAGTTCGACAATTACACGGATCAGATATGCTACGAGCCGGAGCTTGGCGCGTCAAAAACGATGGTGGAATTCTTTGCCGGGCAGCGGGATCGCTATCTGCTCCTGTATACCCGCAGCGACAACATCGCCCACCTGCTTGACTTGGAGCATCGCGGGCATACGATCATCAACTGGAGCCTGTCAACCGGGCGGCAGGCCGCGCTGCTCGAACCCGCCGCCCCGACCCCGCAGGCGCGCATCGAGGCCATGCGCCGCTGCGCCGAGGCCGGATACCGCGTCCGCGTCAGGCTCTCGCCCATCGTTCCGCTTGCAGGATGGGAAGACGATATCACGGAACTTGCGGCGACGCTGCTTTCGCGGGTCAGCCCCGACCTTATTACTTTGGATGTCGTCGGATGGATGACCGCGCGGCAGATGTCCGAGTGCATGGACATAGGCAGTTTCGCTCCCGACGCGCGCAAGGAGGTTGAGACGCTTCTCGAAACCCGGCCCGATACGATCCGGGGAAAGCATCTTCTGAGTCACGAATTGCGGACGCGGATATTTGAAAGAACGCTGGACGCCTTTCGCGGGATTGATCCGGGCGTACGCCTGTCAATCTGCATGGAAACACCCGAAATGTGGGAAACGATGGGGGAAAGACTCGGCATGAAACCCGGAGGTCAGGTCTGCTGCTGCGCCCCAACCAGCGCGCCGGGGCATCCGATGCTGCGGTCACATTGAATGAATGACGCATTCTCCAGTCGCCTGATACCTGCGGTACAAGTAATTCGGAAATATGGTAAAAAACACTTGACATCTAACATGAGACTTATATCATGTGAACTGTAAGCTTTGTATCGGTTTACCTTTCGGGTAAGCCTTGTTCTCAGAGAAGCGGACATGCTGAAGTCCGCGGGGATCTTTGTTGAAAGGGGAAACTGCTATGAAGTCAGGGAAAATGTGCTGTTGGTGGTTGCGCGTGGTCCTGTCGCCGGTGGTTCTCTTGTTTGTATTGTTGGGATGCAAACCAAAGAACGAATTCCAGGTTGCAGAAGAGTATACGAGCCGCAAAGGCCCCATAACTGTAACAAACCTGGAAGCAGGCGGTGACGCGCAACAGGTAAACGGGGCTACTCCAAATGGGGTGAAAAACACCAAGATGGTATTGGCTAGTAGAACGGCTACTTTGGCTGGCGGTACAATAGATGGCAGGAATGTGGTCTGGATAAAGGGGGGAGCGACATTCGCTTTCGAGACACCGGAACTGAGTGTTGGAGAGCAATCGTTCACCGGAAACGTTTCCTGTAGTGTGACGTACACTGCCGGTTCGGCGATTCCGCACACTTGGGGTGTCAGACAGATAGATACGGTTAAAGTAGTTGGATTCGAGAGTTGCAGTGTGTGGGGGGAAATTAATTCGGAGGACGGCAAATCTGGCACAGTTCACTTCAAGGGCGCTTTCTATCCGCATGAGGCTGGCATAAGCGTGTTTGCCGTCGTCAGTATCACGCGCGGCACAGGGACAATTGCTTCAGGCAGTGGCACAGCTATAACGATAGGGAGTGGTTCATTCGAAAATCAATTTGTGGTCAGCACCACCGGGGGTGAGCAACTTTCAGGCGGAACGATTAATGCTACATTCCGAGCCACATCGCAAGGGTATAGCGATAATGGCGAGGCAACCGGATCTTTTGGTGGCGTTCAAACACAAGGAGAACAAGTGATATGTGATTCCGGGGATATGGACAGTGAGATAGTACAAGAAGCTGCCACCGAGAATCCGATCGTAGAAGACAGTCTTGAGGAACTTATTTCAGTTATCCTTGAACAGATGCCAAATGAATCACGAGAAGCCGCTATCGCTTTCGCTACAAGTGGTGGGGTTGGAAAAGGGCGGCTGATTGCTGAAATGATGCGAAGCATTGACATGAGGGAAGTGATGAGACTATATAGGTCGCTTCCCAAGGAGGAGCAGGAGAAAATTCGCAGAATAGTCATTGAGTATATTCAAAGCCTGGAACCTCCCTTCAGACAGATGGCGTGGGCAATGATGTCGCCGTATATTGATGGTTGATGGTACAAGCTAGTTGTTCTGCGTTCGACAGACGGCATCCGGATTTTCTCTTGATGGCGCAAGGGAGGTTTTTTGCGATGAACGTATCCAGCGCAGTTAGAGAGAATGGCTTTTTACGACTGGGGTCGATACTGTTGGTTCTATATTGCGTCCTGTTCTGGTCATACGCTTTGCGCGCCGCCGAAACCGTGCCCGTGGATCGTCTGAAAGACATTCTCGAGGAAGACGGCTTACCACTCGAGGAGAAGAAAGCGCGGCTCACCAACCTGAACGGAGGTTTTGAAAAAAGCTGGTCTGACTCGATTCTGGACGAAGAGGGGATCAATGTCGCTGTGGAGGGGCTTCGCGTAGGCGAGCCGGGCTTGGCGCAAGACTTGGCTGGATGGATTCTTTCGGCATCCAGATTCGATCGCCGGAAGGCCGAGGAAATCCTATATGGCGTGGCGGAGGACGCCAAAACACCAGTGGCCAACAGGATTGCCGTTCTCGACTTCGCCCACATAAAGTGGAGGAAGTCCACGGGCCTGTTTCTCAAAGGGCGGCGGCCGGAGTCCGTGCTACGCGCAATACTCAAGACCGATACTAATCCAGAAGACACACTCATAGTCTTACGCTCCAGATCAGTCGCGGAATGTGAAGGTTGCCGCTCCAATCTCGTTCGGTTGGTTGTACACCCGGACCAACGGGTAGGTGTTGCGTGTATCGAGTCACTGACATTGAATGACAAGGCTCCCTTTGGAGAGTTCCAGACCAAGCTGGATATTTTGAAATGGCTTAATCTGGATATTTCTTATCTTTGGCTTGACCAAGAGGAGTCGATTGGAAGACATAGGGCGTGGATGCTGACAGAAGTTACGGGCGTGAAGACTCCTGATGGCGTACGCCCGAAGGAGTTCTGGCGCGCATGGTGGAAAGAGGCGGAAGCCCGCTACTGCGCCCCGGATTCACAGGAGTTGGCAGACGCGCAGAAACGCGTCTGCCGCGGAAGCCATCTTTCGGACGGAAAGAGCTGTATGCCGCCATGGGTCGTGGATGCTTTGACAGGAGCCATCGCATCCGCCAAGCCAGAACTGGCCAAAGCAATAGACGATCTATTCAGCGTAGGCATGAGGGGCGTCGAGCGCCCGAAGGAGTTATCTCCTGGTAAGTTTTGGCCCGCGTGGTGGGAAAAGAACAAGGAAGAGTACTCGCGCATCTACGGCAATCCCCTCGCCGATATTGCAGATAAAAGCCTGACGCTGACGGATAGGATGGTTGCCGCCGCACGTCTTCAGAGGGAATTTTATCTTTCCGAAACGGCATCTGAGCGAAACGCCATATTCAATGTACTAACAATTACTTTGGAATCTGATGGAGACGAAGACGAATTAAGAAAATGGGCGTTGCGGACACTCTTTTTCCTCGCCGGGAACGACTACTTCCCTGAAGACAGAAACAGAATTGCGAACAGCGTAATGAAATGGTTGGATGGAAATCCGCCAAAAGATACAGGGATGCTCCTGCAATGCTTGGGCCGGTTTGGCAATCCTGCAGAGAATGAGGCAATCAAGGGTAGATTGCTATCCGTTTTTCGCAATGTTGGAGAAGACATAGAGATTCGCTATTCAGCGCTTGAAGGTTTGGCGGAAGGAATCCGATATGACAAGCCCCTCATGGAAGAGATACTCAAATTCGCGGAGCAACAGGAGATATTGAGTCGTGACTTCATCAATAGTGAAAATGCAGTCAACTCTCACTTAACTGCCGCTTCTGGCGCGAAACGCTGTCTCGGCCGCATAAGCGGCAGATGCCTAACCGAAAGCTGGACGCTCGAAGACTGGCGGAAATATATCCAGTCCATGCCGTAACGCGAGTTTGTCTCCGATTGCTGCTACTCGCCAATGGTACCGCGAAGGTTGTATCCTACTTCAGCATCGCCTCCGGCAGGTTGTCCAGGTCCACAACCTCGCCAGTCGCCGCCGAATGAAGCACTGCCAGCCCGATTGTCGTCGCCTCCAGCGCATGCCGTCCCGTTGACACGGGGGCCTTGCCTTCTCGAATGGTCTGCATCCATGAGACCATCTGGTCGGCGAACATGTCATTCTTCTCGAACGAGTAGAGCTTCTGATCGCCCCGGCTGCGGATACAGTATGCGGCCCTTTTGTCGGGGTCTTCGCCTTCCGGCGGCGGGACGGTGTCATGAGAGAAGCCGCCCATCATGGCCACCACGTCATTGACCGAGGTTGTGGAGTTGTTCTTCAGACAGCCCCAGGACCAGCACATGAGCAACTGGTCGCCGCTCTTGAAGTCAATGATCGCCGTGCCGCTGTCAAACGCCGTGTGCTCCGGGTCGAAGGTTCTCATGCTGGCGTAGACTCGCTTTGCCGGGCCGAACATCTTGAGAGCGTAGTCGTAATTATGTACCGCCCCGTCAATGAGCGGCCCTCCCCCGATCTTGGCATCGCAGAACCATGTGTGGCTGGGGCCTCCACCGAACGAACCGACCGAGCGCCAGACGACCGGACGGCCTATCCGCCCTGTCTGGATGATGTCGTTCATCGCGCCCCAGTAGTTGTCATACCGTCGCACGAAGCCCATCGTGAGCGAGACGGTCGAATACTGGCACGCTTCAATCATTCTGTGGCAGTCCTTCACGGACATTGACATAGGTTTCTCGCAGAAGACGTGCTTACCGGCCTTGGCGGCAGGGATCACCCCGGCGGGATGGAAGTAGGTCGGAGAAGCCACAATGACGCCCTGAATCTCCTCAATCGCCAGAAACTTCTCCTGATCCGTCAGGACGTGTTTGACGTCGAACAGCTTCGCGAAGCTTGAGGCGGCCTCTTCTTTTACGTCAAAACAGCCGAGGATGTTGACGTCCTTCATCCTCTTGAGGTAGTTCGCGTGATGCCGCGCAATGTTGCCGCACCCGATAAAGCCGAGTTGCACCATGTCCGCATCTCCTGTCTTAAGAAACCGGCATGAAATCCCGGAGAGCCGGCAACTTTTTGCGCCGTTCCCCTTGTGGTTATGCTAAGTCGCTGATGCCGCGACGGCAAATGTTTTCCGGCGGAATCCGAGCGCAAAAAGGCAGTTCGTTTTCATGCCGCTTGACTTCCCCCGCGAACCCTATGAGAATACCCGTTTTGCTGAGGCATTGCGCACAGACATCAGCCGAACTCTTTGCCGCGCGGAGCATAGGACCATGCTTTTCTCGACACGCGCTCAGCAGCGCAGCCCGAAGACCGACATCTGGGCGGACTTTGCGCGCCGCAGTTTCACGGTCGCGCTGGCCGTTGCATTCCTGTTCGGAATGATTCCCGCCGCGGGCTGCCGTTACGTGGACCGCGCAACAACCGGCCCCGACCGCTGGCACTACGGCTCATACGCAAAACGTCACCCCCTCTACGTCCGCTCGTCTTCCAACTGCGCATTCATTTCAACGATTAGTTTTCCCCTTGCGGATTATCTTCCAGAAGGCGCGACGACCGACAACCTGATTGCGTATGACACCGACAACGAATGCGAACTGCCCCTCCAGTTTGAGGACAGCGACGGGGACGGGGTAATTACTCGAACAGACAATGCCTCGGCAATCATCCGCGTTTCACCCCGCCGCTGGCAGCGCGTGTGGCTCTACTGCAAGCCGAAAACCGAGATCAAACCCCGACAGAAGCCGCCGGAGTGGACTGTTGCGGGGGAAGGCGATTTTGTGACAGTCCGCGGGACGGACGTGTCAGGAAGGGAAATCGTTATCGAACTTTCCCCGGCGGAGTTTCTGCCCAGGGGGATAAGCGTCGCAGGTCGAAAGACGAATATGGTCACGGAATGGCCCGCGTGGAGCGCCGCGAAGAGCGACAGCGTCAAGTGGCGCGCCGGGCCGGTCAGGGCTGAAATGGTTTCCGCAGGCAAACACGGAAACAGAAGGCTCAGCGTTGATTCGCTGGGGCGGCTGACCTTCGACCTGGGACTTGCATCGTCGCCCGCCGATCCGAAAAAGGATCTGATTCTGAAGGCGGGGACGGCGTGGACAGGCGAGGAAATACCCGTTTTCGCAAGCGGCGGGGCGTGGCGATTCTTCGAGAATGCGGCGCACCTGAAAGGCGCGATAGAGAAGCTGGACAAGTCGCTGCTTCGCTTCCCGAACGCCCCGGATGACGCATGCGCGATCTGCCGGGCGAATGGAGGGGCAGGCGGCGTCATAGCGCGGGAATCCGGCGTCGGCTTCTGCATTGCGCAGCGTTTCCCCGGCGCGGATGCCGCCTTGTTGACGCGCGGGAGTGAGATCAGCTTCCAGGCCGACATGGCTGAATCCGCCGGCAGAGAGGGCGAATACGCATGCGAGTTCGGCTTTGACTGGGGCAAGGGGGCTAATGCCGGTTTTGTCATGCAAGTTCTGACTCGGGAAGATGCAAAAGACGCGCAACGAATGGTGTCGGCACTGGACGGTCTTTTCTGCAATCTGGATGTCATCAACGAGGCCTCTCTGACAGCAATCCTGGCAACCGAGGCCGGATCGTATTCTGAACTCGGTCTTCCGGAAAATGGGGCGAACGATGTTCTGATTCGCGCCAGGGCGACATCAGACAGGGATGCGGACGCATTGAAGCGCCTTGAGAATCGGATAGCCGATCTTTATGCCGAGGCGGACAGCCTTTCCCTGTCCGGGCTGGCTAACGCCGGGGCGAGAATCAGGCTGAGAAACGCCGCCAACTTCATCAGCGCCGCCAGGCGCGACAATGAATTCGACAACCACGGCGCTTTCCTGACACGCCTTCTGAAGGCTCGGGATGAAACTGCGGTCGCCGAATCCCTGATGAAACGCGCGCGGGATATCGGCGTCGGAAAACTCATAATGCGGGATGATCTCCCCCCGACGACCGTTTTCGGAGCGGTAATGTCCACTCCAATGCCCGGATTGAACGCCTCCGGCAGGGAGAATCCTGATTTCTATTCCGTCCTGACCTCCCTGGGGATCAACGCAATCATGCCCCAAAGCCCGGCTGGAACCGGATCGCTCAGCACAGACGCGCTGCGCAATGACATGAGATTCGACAGGCTTTTCAGCGTCTGGAAGCAGAACGATATGAAGGTTCTGCTGCCAATCGCGTCAGGCAATCCGGAAAGTTATTTCCGCGAGTTGTATAAGCTGTATGGAGCCGATCCGGAGACGATTGCCGGATGGCTTGGGCCTGATCTGCCGTGCGGCGATCCCCGGACATTCGTCACCGATCCAAAAGAGAAAACCGGCTTCAGGCAATGGCTGACCGCCAGATACGGTTCCCTCGACGCATTGAACAAGCGATGGAAAACATCCTTTCCTGACTGGTCGAAAGTTGAGGCCCCGAATCCAAAACCCGGCGCGGATACGCAGAAGGCGTGGACGGTTCCGGACGAAATTGACTGGGCGACGGCTGACATGCTGGAGTACGGTCTTTCGGAACATCGCCGACGCCTTGCCGGAAGTCTGGCGTGGATGAGCGAGGATACGCACTCAAGACCGATCATGTGGCCGCAGGCGTTGACGGTTCTCAACAGCAGGGAATCGCTTCTCTCGCAGTGCAGCGACGGCTTCATAATGGCAGAGGCGTCGCGCAAGGCTTGCAGCCTGAAGGTCCCGCTCTGCGCGCGCCCGGATGCCTTCCAGTCAATCGCGCAGATGGGATTCGCAAGCGAGGGCGAGAAGGCGCTCTGGGTCACTGACTTCTGCCTGCCCGGCGTGGCAAATCCCATTTTGCCGCCCGATCCCGACCTTCTCAGGAGGTTCATCTGGGCGGCTCTGGCCTATGACGTCAGGGGATTCTTCTGCCGCAACTGGGAGCCGCTTTCCTGGCTCAACATTGACGGAACCTTCACAGACGCGGCCATTGCGTTCGCCAATGCCAGGGCTGAGGCTGGGGAGCTGGCGCAACCACTGCGGCTTCACCGCAATATTCTTGTCGGCGTTCTGTATTCGCGCGCATGCGCGACACGCGATCAGCTTGACCCTAACGGGCGGGCCGTCGCGTCATGCCTGAAGGCCCTGCTTGATGCCGATGTGCCGGCGTCCACGGTTGATGCCGAGGCTGTGCTGGCGGGGGGGCTTTCCAAGTATGAAGTGCTCCTGATTCCGGCAACGCCATACATTGAAAAAGGGCTGAAGCCGAAGATTGAGGAATTCGTCGCCAACGGCGGCGTTCTAATCGCAGAGTGCCCGATAGCGGTCTATGATCTTGACGGCAAGCCGCAAGAAACGGTTCCCGGCGACGGTCTGGCCGAAATCTTCGGCGCGCGCTGCCTGACCAATGGACGTCCGCTTGCCCCGCCTCCGGCAGGGAGCAACGAATTCTCAATTCTGGAGTGCAACGGGGCCGTGCCGCTGGAGCTTGCAACGGGCAACTTTTCTGTGTCACTGACGGACCCGACGTGGGCAAGCTGGCGGAAAATCAAGAACGGCACGGCTGTCCTGCTTGGCAGGCGCGCGCAGGAGGACATTGCCAAAAGCTTGCAGGCGGCCGGTTGGAAGCCGCCGGTGCGAGTGGAGGAGGCGCAACCCAAGCAGACCGAAACGCTGCTCCTGGGCGGCGACCTCGTAGATTACATGGTGATACTCAACCACGGAACGGCGCGGAAGGTTACGGTCCGCATTGACGACCTTCGCGTGCGCGCCCTGGGGGACAAAGTTTTCGATGTCTTCTCGCTGGATGGCTATGACGTTGTGCGGGAGAAGGACGGCTGGCTGCGGCTGGATATACGCCTGAAGGACTACGACATTCTTCTCATACCCCTACACTGACGGGCCGTCACATCGTTTCGACAGGCAGGGGAACAGGCTGAATATCGCAAGCGCAGCCAGCATGCCCCCGGTTATCAGAAGGCCCGTTGACAACGAGCGCGGACGATAAGTCATCTCAATATTATGACTGCCCGGAGGGACAAGACATCCCCGGAAAGCGTAATTCAGCCTGAGCGTTTCCGTTTCCCGCCCGTCAATGCGCGTCGCCCATCCTGGATACCAGATATCGGACAGGACGAGTATCCCCCCCCCTCCCTCAGTCTCGAACGAGAGGCGCGTCGGCGAGAGCCGCATGGCCTTTATATCGCTTCCGGTCCAACTCGCGGCTTCCGCCGGCAGAGCGGCGGAAACAAGCGCCTCCGAAGCCGGGTCCCAGTCCCCCGCGTGCATGGCTTTCAACGCTTCATCGTCCGTCATTCGCCTGCCTCGCGGCACGATCAGGGCGCGCGCAAGCGCTCCTTTCAGCGTATCAATCTCGAGCGATAATGGCCTTCCTTCGGGATCGGTCTTAAGCCTGATCCTGTGAGTCACGCCCAGGAACGAAAAAAGTTTTTCCGCTCCGGGCGGTTCGGGACCATCGGAGACCGTGAAGTCCAGAACATTAAAGTAGCTCATTAAGGGAGCGCTCGGGCCGAAACCTGTCGCGCTCACTCGCCCAGCCGGCTGGTTGCGCCACCTCATGCCCGAGAGATTCATCCATTGGGCCATGCGTTCGGGCGTCTCAGCAGTTGCGGTTATGAGTTTCGATGCGTCCCGGAAGGAGAATGCGATTCGTTGGGCATCCGGAGTCTGCTCGCGCAACCTTCTCGCGTTCTCCTTGAGGGAGGCGAGCGGGATGGTCGGATTCAGGCGGAAATTCTGAACGGCCATGTCGAAAACAAGCAGGACGACAATGAGCTTCTGGAGATGATGACCCGTCGTTCCCGCATGGCCGGCCGGTTTGCGCGAAGCAATCAGCGCAATACTCCACGAAATCAGGGCAATGCATCCGGGCGCGAATGCCCTGATCATGCGGGCCGAACCGCCCGCGAGATGGTCCCGGATCGCCGCAATGCCGAGGATAATGGAGACAACCGCGATGAGGGGCGCGACAAAAAGCCCTGCGCCGGAAGCAGGACGGGTGCGCTGTTCAATTCCTACGGTGAGCAGATCAAAACCGAAGGCCGCCGCAACCGGCAGCGCGAAAGCCGCCGGCTCAAAAGCCTTGGCCGGAAACCGAAAGATTCCCGCTCCGGGCAGCATCTTCATCATGCGCCAAAGGATGAAATCGCCTCCCAACGCGAGAATTGCGAATAAGAAGAATCCTGCGCAGAAAAAACGCGCCCGCCAACTCCCAGTGATGAGCGCCGACGCTGCAAAACCGGCGACCATCGCGCCGCTGTAGGGCGACCAGACGTATCGTTGCAGGTAACCGCCGATCTCCCAGTCCGGGCCGGGCCGGGCGAAGAACTCCGCGTTCATCACTCGGGCGATGTCCTGAAGCGTGAAAGCCCAGAGATTGCCGGATGCGTCGTCCAGATGCGGGCGCACACTGTAAGGGATCAATTCCAGGGACGGCAATATCTGGACAGCGGCAAGGCACGCCCCTATCAGGGGCGTCAACCCGAAAACCATGAGCTTTATAATCGGTCTTTTTCCGCGTTCCTGAAATCCCGTTACAATAACGGATTCGTTTGATTTTTTCGGCTCAAAGAGACCCGATGCGCAAACAGCGTAAGCGCCAACTAGTATGCCGGAATAGAACGTAATCTCAGGCTGGCCGGCCAGCAGCGTCCAGCCCCAGCCGCAACACAGCAGCGCGAATCGCCCGCGCGTCGGTTGTTCGATCAACCGGTCGGTCAGAATCAAAAGCCACGGAACCCACGTCATCGTGCAGAGCGGACTGGTGTATTCAACGCCCGAAAGATACGTCCCGCCGAAGCTGAATCCAAATGCGCCGAACGCCGCCCCCGGCCTGCTCACGCCCCATCGCCTGAGCATAAGCCATGTCCCCCACGCGGCGAACGCGCAATGCGCGGCATATATCAGGCCAAGCGTCGTCGGGCATGGGGCCAGCCAGTAAAACCAGAATGGCGGATAAAGGATCATCATATTCCACGTGGCAAGTATCGGCACGCCGCATGCATTGTCCGGATACCAGGTTGGGAACTCTCCCTGGCGGATGCATTGAGCGGCGAACTCCATGGCCGGATAAAGGAAGCATCCAAAATCCCGGATAAAAAAAACATGGTTCAGGAATACGACCTTGCAGAAGAACGCGCACCCCAGCGCGAACGCAAGAAGCGCGAAACCCCATCTAGGGCGCGAATCATCGCCGTTTCGCTCCCCCCCGCTCATCCGGACGCCTCCGATGAACCGTCCGCAGCCTGAAACAGTCTGCTGCGCGCAATGCCCGACCTGTGGAGAAAGAAACGGGCGACAGTCGCAAGATTCCCAAGCCCATAAGCGACTGAATTGCTGAAGTTTATCGAGCTTGCCTCTGGCATGTAGCGCACCGGCACGGGCACATCGCCGATCCTGAATCCAAAATGAACGGCCTGAACGAGGAACTGCGTATCGAATATGAAGCCGTTGCCGTTGGCGTGGTACGGAATCGTTTCAAGCACGCGCCTCGTATAGCCGCGATAACCCGTATGCCACTCGCCGAGGTTCTGCCCAAGCGCCATGTTCTCGAAAAGCGTCAGGCCCCGGTTGGCTATGTACTTCCAGACCGGCATCCCGTTGCCAAGAGCCTCCCTGCGCGTGCGGATGCGGCAACCCAGCACGATATCGCAGATGTCATTTTCCAGAAAACCGCAGACATGCGGCAGAAGGCGGCTGTCATACTGGTAGTCCGGATGGATCATGACGATCATGTCCGCCCCGCGTTTCAGCGCTGCGTCATAACAAGTTTTCTGATTGCCCCCATAACCCAGGTTGCGCTCGTGCTCAATAACCGTGAGACCGAGCCGGCGGGCGACATCCACAGTTCCGTCGCCGCTGCAATCATCAACAAGAATGATTTCATCAACCGTCCCGGGCGGAATGTCGGCGACGGTTCTCTCCAGCGTCGTCGCGGCGTTGTAGGCCGGCATGACGACTATCACCCTGGAACGTTTTCTTGCGATAGATTCCGCCACGTAAGTCAATCCCGGTCATTCTGGTCGCGCGGAACAGCAAATTGAAACTGACGTCAGTCTACTTTCCGTCGGGGCTGACCGCAACGAGACAGTTGCGGACGCGAAATGCTGATTTGATGGACGGCATGTTACATGATACCATCTATCCCATGTGGCAATGCGGTCTGTAACCTGGCGACTCAGCCGGCGCGGACGGGCAAGCGATGAAAATATTCTGGCTCTGTTTTTTCCCATTGTTTGTCGCAGTTGACGCGATCGGCGTCCTGCCGATATTCATCAATCTGGTCGAGGAACTGGCCCCGGAGCGAATCCGCAGGATCGTCATTCAGTCCGTCGTCACCGCAGCGGCAGTAGCCCTCGGGTTCCTGGCCATAGGAACCGCAGTCCTGAACTTTCTTGGCGTCAGTGTGGCGGATTTCCTCGTCGCCGGCGGAACTCTCCTCTTCGCCATCTCAATGACTGATCTTGTCACGCCTGAGAAGAAACGCCATTACTCAGACCTTGAAAGCATCGGCGCAGTTCCAATCGGTGTTCCGCTGATAGTTGGACCGGCCGTGCTGACCACCGCGCTGATACTGCTGAGCGAGCACGGAGCCGTATTAACAGTGGCCGCCACAATCGCCAACATCGCCATTGCCGGGGGAATCTTCTGGTCTTCAGGCGCGATTTTCAAGGTGCTGGGCAAGCCTGGATCAAAGACCGTCTCAAAACTCGCGAGTCTTCTCCTCGCAGCCGTGGCGGTGAAGATGATCCGCAAGGGGATCGTCATGATGATCGTTGAATTCCGCGCCTGAGCCGTCCTCGTCCCGTTCACTGCCAGTATGGCCAGGTAATTTTCGGATCAGCTTCCTCCCCGTCCCCGCGCATCAGCACGACCACCCCATGATACGAGACACCGTAACCGAGTTGCCTGGTTTCACCGAATCGTTTGACCGGCCTGAAGTTTTCGCGTATCCAGTCCCCAAGTATTACACAGTGCGTTCTTCCGAAGATTTCCGGCCCGCCCGCGTGTTCCATGTGCTCGTTCGCCCAGATTATGAAACGCGTCCCCTTTGCTTGAAGTTCAGCGATAATCCTTCGCTGTTCCTCTTCGCCGACATGCAGATATCGGGAAAAATCCGTTATACGCGTCGCCTGCGGCCTGTCGGCGAGAAATAGATAAACCCCGTCCATCGGCACGGCCAGTATTCCCTCTCCGGGGCGGGTTCGGGCGGCGACATAATCGGACGCCTCCTGCACGGTCGTCGCCCAGCTCGTGGGGTCCTGCGGGTAGCGGATGTGGCTTACGCCGCCTCTGGGATGATAAAGTTCCTCCCACCAGCCGGATATTAGACAAACGCTTGTCGTCCCGTGCGCCAGCGCGAGCAGCCCTGCCGTCGCAACCCACCCCGCCTGCAGCGGCGATTCATACGGGCGATTCCGGGATCGCGACAAGCCGATTCGCTTCCATATATCGCGCATCACAATCGTCAGGGAGATTGCAATACCCGGCCCGGCGAAGAACCGCGCCCCGTAGGGGCTGCCCGCAAGCAGAAGCTCAGCCCCCCCCGCGAACAGCCACATCGCGCATATCCCCGCGAAATTGCATTCTTCTCGCCCCGAATCCTTGCGGCGCGGCATTGCCGCAATCGCCGAGACAGCGACAAGGGCGGTGACGAATTGAAGATTCCAGCACTCCCGCGCGAGCCTGTATATCAGCGCTGGAGCAGTCGCGGGCCGGGTCGAAAGCTTCTTCCAGTCCGACATAAGCGTGCCCGTGAAATTCCCATAATCGGGGCGATATGCCGGATCGAACGGGAAACAGCGCGGGACGGATTCCGCAGGCGTGGCATGCAGCAATGGAGCATATACCAGCAGCGTCAGTCCGCAATAGACGGCCAATGCGATGCCGCAATCGCGCAGGAACACCCGATCCAGGAGCGAACCGCCGGCCCTGAATCGCTCAATCCCAAGCCCCGAGAACATCGCCATCGCGAAGGCGATTCCGACGTTCAGCTTCACAAGAGAGGCCAGCCAGATGAATATTGCCGCACAGACGATGTTCCGCCTGCCTCCGCCCTTCAGATACCTCGCGCAGAATGCCAGCGCCACGGCGCTGAAGAATGCGACGCCGATGTGGTTGCCGGTGTGCGCGTAACCGCGAATCGGAGCGATGCACAGGAATAGAACGCCGCACGCCGCCGCCGCGCCCGCTCCGGCAATCTCGAATCCCGCGAAGGCGACGGCCAGCGCCGTCATCCCGACAGCAGCCATCTCTCCAATATCGAACGAGCGCATGCTGACTCCGAAGGCCTTGAAGCATCCCGCGTAGTAATACGGCATAAGCGGTCCATACGGCCAGTCGAAGTCAACGTACGGCATCCGACCGTTCAACGTCATCAAAGCGACGTGCAGGTCCCGCCCGCGGTCGTGTGTATACCAGTCAACGTGACCTGCCTGTCGAGACAGCACGGTCGCCGCCGCAAAGGTTGTGAAAGCAATGACGGCCAGGCGGGAACCGGTCCATGTCGGTTTCTTCACTTCAGTATCGGGTATCGCCGTCATTGCCGGCCTTTTCTGTCGGGCGGACCGCCCGCCGCCGCCCAGTCATTGAAACGTTCGCGCGACTCCCTCTGAACGTCGCTCAGTCTCTGCTCAGCTTTTCCGTCAAGGCGCGCCCTGACGGCGTCAAGTTCCAGGGCGCAACCATCCGCCCCCTGAGTCAGCCCGGCGTCCCGCAGGTCGCCGGCAAGCATCTCCAGAACCGGTTCATACTCCAATGAAAGCCTGAAGAATGAGCAGAGATACGCCGCTTTTCGCAACGTGTCCAGCCTTTCGTGACGCCTGCCATGCGGCAGATTCCGGGCCTTCAGCGTCATTGCGTCCAATCCTGTGTATAGAATGCCTTTCTCAACGCAGATTTCAATCGCTTTGTCGAGGTTGGACAGCGCGTCATCAGTTGTCCCGGAGTCCGCCGCTATGCGCGCGCGGAGAACCAGCGCCTCGGCAAGCCACTCTTTTCTTCCCTCCTTCTCGCAGGCAGAAATAAGTTGCCAGCAAATCTTCGCGGCCTCGTCCTTGCGGCCGCATGAATACAAAATGACAACCTGATCCCGAAGCGTCCCAGCCATGTACGCGAAGTCGGAGCCGAACCTTTCATCATCGCGCGCGGTTTCACATTCCTTCAGACAACCTTCCAGCGGGTCGTCTACGCCGCTCTTGTTATTCTCCGCCATGGGCCGAACGAGCCGGGCGGCGCATGCCCCAAGAACTTTCTGTCCATCCGGGGTCGCATGAGTGTCGAAGTTGTAATAGCTGCGCGGGGTTGCCCGAAGCGCCGGGGTTGTATCCGTCATCGGAACGCCCCTGCGGGCGCACCATCGCGAGATGGTTTCGCGCATAACGTCCCTGGGAGCGGGCAGTCCCGTCACATCCATCCCGAAATCCGACAGAACAGGCGCGGTCCGCGAGCTGAAACTGATCTCGAATGGAACGTACATGACCGCCATCCGGACGCCTCGCTCCCGGCACAGATCATCCATCCGCGCAAGCGCTCCGATAGCAAGCCGTATCCCCTCAATTGTCCCGAAGTCCCGGCAATGCGCCAGACGCTGATACCTGTCCCGGGCCGCCACGACCACATCAAAGGGGTTCATCTCCCCGCGCATCGCCGCAGCCTCCCAGCGATTCTTCGGCCTGAAATCCGGGAACTTGCTCAAGTGGTTCCTGAAATGCGGAACCGGGGGAAATACGTCATGAGAAGCAAGGGGCGTCATCGGCGCTTCGCCCCGGAGCATCCGTGAAACGGCTGAGAACAGCGCCGACGCGCTCGGTTTCCGAATGGTTTCCTTCACGGCGACATCCGGCAGCGCGTGTTGACTCTCGTCAATCAGGCAGTCATTCTGAAAGACGCACACGACTACGACATCGGGTTTGAACGCCAGCCCCATAATCGCCAGACGCTTCAGATACCCCGAAGGATCCTCGCCTCTGAAACCGAGGTTAACCACCTCAGCCTGTATCCCTTTTTCGCGAAGCGTGTTTGCGCAGACGGAAGGCCAGACTTCAGCATCGGCGACCCCGGCTCCCTCCGTGAACGAATCCCCCAGCGCGACAATTCGATATGTTCCAGGACCTTTCTTTAGAGGCACATCCGGCAGGCGATGTCCCCACGCCCCGTAATTCATCACAATGTCATACTCGTCCAGCGATCTCCAGCTCCAGCGGGTCCACGCAAGCCTGGGGAATGCGTCAAGACTTGCGGAAGGAAAGACAATCCTGCAGAAGATTTCCCCCAGGGCCAGCGCGGCGATAATACCCCCGGCGCAGGCGAGAAGCGCCTTGCGCCTACCCGCCGGCGAGTGTCTCGCCGGCGTTTCTCCGGCGGCGACAGGGTCATATGCGTTGCGGTGCTCGGCCACTTTGCTCAGCCCGGGAATGCGTGGATGAAAGTTACCGGCGACAGTCTACATGCTGCATTATGCCCGCACAACCTTGAAGGAATGGCGGAGCAGGGCCATCCCCACATCCGGTCGTTCCCCTCCAATGGAGTTGCAATCCTCCTCGGAACGACTGACAATAATGATATGCGGCTTTGACTGGCTGTAAGGGATGCGCATGCCGGATAAAGAGATTACAGAAACGCCCGCCGACTCGACCGACTGGCTGCTTGAACGCGCCGCGCTCTTTCGCGAGCGCTTCGCCATGCTCGAAGACGCCATCGGCAGAACGATTGTCGGCCACGGCAGCATCGTCAGGGACGTCCTGATCACCCTTTTCGCGGACGGCCACTGCCTGCTGGAGGGCGTCCCCGGCCTGGGCAAGACCTTGCTGGTAAGAACGCTTGCCCGGGCTTTGGACCTGGAGTTCGGGCGCATTCAGTTCACTCCGGACCTCATGCCTGCGGACGTGACCGGCACGCAGATGATCGTCCAGACGGAGGACGGGCGGCGGCGTTTCAACTTCGTCCCGGGGCCGATCTTTGCGAATATCCTTCTGGCTGATGAGATCAACCGCGCCACCCCAAAGACGCAATCAGCCCTGCTGGAGGCGATGCAGGAAAGGCGCGTGACCATATCCAGCCACAGGCGCGAGCTTGAGCGACCGTTCCTGGTCCTGGCCACTCAGAATCCCATCGAAATGCAGGGGACGTACCCGCTCCCGGAGGCTCAGCTTGACAGATTCATGATGAAGCTCAAGCTCGGAACAATGGGGCTGGCCGAACTTGAGGCCATACTGGACCGCACAACCGGGCCGAATGAGGCAGAAGCTAAACCGGTTCTCAGCAGAAAAGACGTCCTGGAGGGGCAGGAACTGGCTCGCCTGATCTACGCCGCGCCGGTCGTTGAGGAATTCGCGTCGCGCCTGACACTGTCGCTTCAGCCCTGCGGCGCTGAAGCCATGCCCGAGGCAAGAGCGTATGTCCGCTGCGGACCAAGCCCGCGCGGGGCGCAGGCGCTGATCCTTGCCGCAAAGGTCGCAGCCCTTCTTGATGGACGATTCAACATCAGTTTCGAAGACGTGGAGTCCGCCGCCTTCCCGTCGCTCCGGCATCGCGTCAGTCTGAATAATGAAGGACGCGCCGCCGGCGCCGATCCTGACGATCTCATCGCAGCAGCGCTGAACGTCTTGTCCGGGAGGCGCAGGAGAATGCTGGACTTGTAGACACATGCCCTATCAAGGCAACACAGGAGATCAGAACATGACGTTCGGAATCCGCAGGTTTTTCACGATGGCAGTCTTTGCCACCGTTCTGGTTTGCGCAATGAGCGTTGGCGCAGGGGATGGGGCGGGAAATCCAGCAGCAGTCAAGGGCGGAACCTTGAGCCGCAAAGGCGACTTCTACGTCCTTCACCTCAAAGGCACGTGGCGCGAGATGGGAAAGGCGCACGGAGAGCTCCTGCGGGATCAAATTCGCCACAACACGGCCGAATTGTGGGAAACCAGGATCATCCCGCAGATCGGCAAGGTTCCCGCGACGCTGCTGCGCAACCAGACCCTCAACCTGCGTCCGATGCTTCCGCCGGAGGTCAAGGAGGAACTTGAGGGAATCGCCGAAGGCTCCGGAGTTCCGATTGAGGACCTTCAGGTCGCCTGTCTGCTTGGCGGAGCCTGGCAATTCATGGCCGGGCGTCAGGAGGATGCCGGCATGGGCAACCCCATCCGCCCCAACGAGTGTTCCAGCTTTGCGGCCTTTGGAAAGGCCACAAAGGATGGGCATCTCATATACGCGCACAACTTCGACTGGGTGAAGGAACTGGGCCTTCAGGACTGCCCGCTTGTGGCGGCATATGAGCCGGAGAACGGGCAGCGTTTCGTTACCCTCGGCTGGGCCGGAGTCCTTTACGTTATAACCGGACTCAATGAATCGGGTGTGACCGTCGGCTGCATCGGCGCAACCTCCGCGGCAGAAAAACCATACGGGCTGCCGATGGGGCTGATCATCCGCAAGGTCCTTCAGAATGCGCATGACATGAGCGAGGCGGAGCAACTGGTCGGGGGCAGCAGGCGCATCTGCGGATTCAATTATGTGCTTGGCTGGGGCAGGGGACCGGACGCTCGCGTCTTTGAGACCAACGCCGAAGCCATTGCCGTATTCCGCCCGAATCAGAAATCGGAAGAGGACCCGCCCTGGATGATGCGCGTCCCGGATGCGCTGTTCCGGGCCGATTGCGCCATGAATCCGAAAATACGGGAAAGGCAGACTTGCGACCGCGGCAAACCAAAGGAACCGGGCATCGAACCCCCATTCGGTTCCGGCTCATACGAAACGCGCTACAAAGTCGTCGGCCAAATGATTGAAAATAATCTCGGCAAGGTTGATCTGGACATGGGCGTCAAGATCATGCAGGCCGCCGCGATGGTCAATGCGAACATGCAGAGCTACGTTTGCGATTCGACGCGCATGGTCTTCCGCGTCGCCGTCGCCAAAGGAGATGTCTCGGCGCATACAAGGGAGTACGTCGAGTTCAACTTCGCGGACTTGTTTGACGATAAGAAGGCAAAATAAAGCGCAAGGCCGCGATCCGCTGGTCAGCGATATATATTGTCTCCACCCCTCAGATCGGCTTCACCCTTGTTTTTGGGTAACTGCGTTCCTGGGGCCGGCACCGGCGTCGTTTCACCAGCCCGGGGATTCTTTGCCTTTTTTTGTTCGTCCAGTCGCATAGCCAGTTCTTTGAAGCGATTACTCAGTACCGGATCGCTTATCTGAGGTTCTTCCTCGCGCAGGGGTGCGGCAAGCTTATCAGCGCTTTCTGTCTGTCCCTTTTCAAGCCATTTCTCCATCTGATCAAGTCCGTATACGAACCAGAAACGCCTGACATCGGGATCGGGGGAGTGTATCCATCTGCTGACGCTCTCGGCCAGCTTGTCGTTGGACTCGAGCTTCACCCACGTCGAGGCCAGCTTCTGTTTCGTGGCTTCGTCCTGAGGATTATCTCGTAAAACCTCCTCAAGCACGGCTATGCTTGATTTCAGGTCTCTCTCTGCCTCGTAAGCCCCGGCGAGCATGCGGCGAAGGTCAGCAAGAGTCTTGTCCTCAACCTCTGTCCTTCTGAAGCGCTCAAGCTCGCGGGTCAGCAACTCAATCAGGTCCTTGGTCGCTTTCCTGGAATCCAGAACCTGCGCAACCTTCCTGAGTGTCTCAACGTCCGGCATTACCATTGAGCTGAGGGATTTCTCGGCTTTCGTCCGGACCCTCTCATCAGTGTCTTCAAGCGCACCGATCAGTCCTTCGACTGACTTTGCGGCGCTGAATGCCGCCAGAGCGCTTGCGGCGCCCTCGCGCACGCGCGGGCTTGCGTCCCCCAGAAGTATAGTCAGAGGTTCGATCGCCTGCTGACTGTTTGTCCTGCGAAGCCCGTCAGCGGCAAACCATCTAACATCTTCGGATGAATCCCTGGCGGCTTTTACGAGGTATTTAAGCGCGCCGGGGTCCTCCATCAGCCCAAGCCCTTCAGCCGCGGCGCGTCGAACCTTGACGTCATCATTGTCAATCAATTGGCCAAGCGCCGGAATGCTGGCCTTATCCTTCATCTGGCCCAACGCCAGGGCCGTGCTTGCCAGAACGGGACCGGACTGGTCCTTCAAATACTCTCTAAGCGAGGATACGGCCTGCGGGGACTCGAGCCTGGACAGCGCCTTGCAATAATTCAACCTTACTCCCGGATTCTCCTCAGATTTCGGGGAGGATAGCTTATCCATCAGGGCGGGATCGGATCCCGCGACAAGCTTCATGTCTTCATTCGTCAGCTTGGCCAGCTCTGAAGCCGCGTATTCCCTGACGCTCGAATATTCGCTCGATAGTATCTCGCTGAATTTCCGCTGAGCGCCCTCTCCGCGATCAATGCGCAGTGACAGTAGCCTGTCAATCTCCGCCTGCTTCGCGTCCACGCGTTTCTGTATGTCCTTGATCTTTCCCTCAAGCGTGGCTACATGGTCCTCAAGCAGGTCTTCGCGGCTTTTCACACGGTTGATGTCCCACCACTTTCGCCACGCGTTAACATCTGACTCGAGCGTCTGGTATGTGATCTTTGTAAGCGCTATGCGAGCTGCGTCCCGGATGTCCGTCTCCGGATCGGCCAGCAGATCAATCAGGGCATCCATCCCGGCGTAAATGCGACCGTATTCAAGCGTATGAATCAACAAAAGTCGCTTTTCGCGCGGTTCTGAGGGCATGGATACGAACTGGAGAACCTGGTTGACGTGGGCCGGGGTCTTGAAGTTTGCGAGCGATTCCGAGGCGGCGATGCGTAAAGCCTGATCTCTGTCCCCCAGGAGCGTGAGGAGGGGCTGGAACGCGTGCGAGTCCTGAACGCTCCCGAAAGCCTCAATGAGCGTTATTCGCACCTCAGGATCGGTATCCTCCTGCATTGTTCTCAGGAGCGTTTCGATGACTGCCTGGTCGCCGATTGCCAGCAGCGCGCCCGCCGCCTGCCTGCGCGTCCCCTTATCCCGGCTGCGCAGAGAACGCATGAAACCTGCGATCTTGCTTTCCCGTTCCATGCGCTGGCGCAACTCCTCCTCCGATTCCTTCTTCTTCGGCGGAGCGGGGGGCTGCGGCGCTTCCGCGACAACCGTTTGCTCAACCTTCTTTTCGGCAACAGACTCTTTGACCGGAGCTTCCCCTCTTTCGGTTGTAGCGCATGACGCCGTGATGCTCAGGATCAGGATTACGCCCGCATAGCGCAGAAAAACATCCTTCATCAGGAATATCTGATACGTCTTATATAACGGATGACAAAAGCGAAGCATAAAGCCTCCATCCACAAGCTCGGACAAATCAGACTGCGTCACTTACCCATGATAGTGGGACTGGCGACATGTGACAAGGGCATTTATAAATTAAGAACGGGAAATCAACATTCTCCTCGCTTCCCGCTCGAACTCCCAAGGAGCTTGCATTGAGAGAATGAATGACTATTCCTTCTTCGGATCGCGGAATTTGAAGGCCACGCCGCCCATCGTTATCCGGTCCCCATCCGAAATCCGCCGCTCGGAGTCGGGCTGTAGATCGTAGCCCTGCCCGCCGCTTTCCACGCTGACTGGGCCGATGGCTGTTATCCAGTGTTCCCCCCGGCGGTTGGTGACCTTCGCGTGGCGTGTCTTCACTTTCGGATCGTTGGTTATCAACACGTCGGCCGCCGCCTCGGATTGCTCCGGGGACGGGGCGCCGATGAATACCTCTTTCTTGTCCAGCAGACCGATCTTGACAAGCTGCGTCGGAGCCTGTTCCCTGGACTGGAAGATGACCTTCACGTCCTCCGGGCACGCCTCGAACGTCAACCCGCCGGCATCGCGGTTCTTGTCCAGAACCGTGCGCGGCCTGAAGTACCAGAGGATGAGGAGGATTAATATGGCGAGGGGGATCAGGTAGATCCACAACCCGCCCGACTCGACCACCCAGCCAACCTTGCCGCCGTTCACCTCGATGGTCTTTTTGTCCGCTGCGAGGTCCAGCATCCCGCTGTGGGAAATGCCAAACAAGGACCACTTGAGATTGACGTCCGCCTTCAGAATGGCGGCGTTGCCGCCCTCCTTGATGTCAAGCTGGGCAGGCTCCATGCTGATGGCGACGCCCTGCGGAAGCTCCTGCTCCGGCTTCATGGTCAGCTTCGCGCCTGCGGCGTATCTGTTCGCGTTCACGCTGACCGGCAGTTCCACCCCTTTAATACGGGGACTGAGGGCGGGGACCTTGATGGTCCATAAACCTGGCGTCCCTGTAACGTCCAGCACGCGCCGGATGATTGAGAGCCGCACGGGGATTTCCTTCGGGGTCACGTCGGACTTCGAGATGAAGCGTACCACGCCGTCATAATCGCCGGGAACCGCGCCCTCGACGACGAGCGTTATCCTCAGGTCGCTTTTGGCCTCCTTAACGCTCACTTGCTGGGGCGACGCCTCGACCGTCATGCCCTTGGGCAGGGAATCAAAGACGGCCTCCAGCTTCACCACGTCTCCGAACGCTCCGGGAGTGGCAAGCATGGCGGTCGCCAGTTCGTGCGGGGTTTCGCCGGATGCGGCCTCGAACTTGAGCTGCCCGGCGTCCGGGAAGTTGACGCTTCCAGGCTTCACTGTGTAAACAACCTTGATGGGTTTGCTGTCCAGGCGGGCCATGCGCGAATCGGTCGAGGCGTCAATTCGGAAGCTCTTGGCGCCCAGTTGATCGCCGGCCTTGACCGTCACATTGAACTCAGCCATCTTGTCCAGAATTGCCTGTACGGGCACTATCGTCACTGAGTCGCTTTTAGGCGTGTCGGTTGCTGTGAGTATGAGCTTGGGCTTGGCCGCGGCAGCGGTCTCGTTCGGGGTCAGCATTATCGTGCGGCTGGCGGACTGGCCGATCTCGATCTCGCCGAGATTAACCTCCTCGATTGATTTCAGGCTTATCACGGCGATTGACGCGACGGCCTTCCAGTCAACCTGCGGGGCGGAAAACCTTATCGCTCCATCCGAGGACTTCAATGCTATGCTACCCTTGACCTGCCCGGCGGAAGCAGCGTCCTCGGCGACCGCGAGCGTCAGATTGACGGTAATCTTCTCCTTGACCGCCACAGTCGCCGGCTCGATCGCAATACTTACGCCCTTGGGAAGTTCGCCGGCCGACTTCAGGTCAACTGTCGGAGCGGCCTTGGCGGCAGCCGCGTCAGGCGTCAGGGTTATCTGTTTAGACGATTTCGTTCCCGGCGGGACATTGCCAAAATCAAGGACTCCGGCCGGAGCAATCTCGACCATGCCGGCGGCTGGTTCGGCCTTCCACGCAATTCTGTCGGTTGAGAGGCTGGCAGACCCGTCGGGAACCTTCAGCGCAAATGCGCCTGAAACCGGCGCGGTCAGCCCGGCGTCGGGGGCGATTGTCAGCGTTACTTTTACCGGCATTTCTTCCTTGACGACGGGGGACGCCGGCTCAATGGTCGTAGTTACACCCTTCGGCAGTGAGCCTTCCTGCGCGATCTCGACCTTCGGGCCGGACGCTCGCGCGCCTTCGTCCGGAACAAGTTTCAGTTCGCGCGTGACGGAACTGCCGGCGGAAAGCGCGCCGAAGTCCAGTCCATCCGCCGGAGCCACATCAATACGCCCGCCAAGTGTCTCAAAGGCCAGCGGGAGGGAATCCGGTTTGAATGTTACTCCGCTGACCTTGGCCAGCCCGATGGCTCCGGAATACCCGCCAGGAACCACGGTGGCGTCCTTGGCCGCGCTGAGGGTCAGTTTGGAGGAACCGGGCTTGTCAAGCGGAAGCTCCCCCGGTTCGGCCGTCATGGTCACACCCTTCGGAAGATCGCTCGGAAGGACGATCTTCGCTGTCTTGCCGGCAGCGACCTTCACCGCCACGTCGTCCGGAGCTGTTTCTATGGTTTTTTCAATTGATTTGCCCCGGGCAAGCGGGCCGAATTTCAGGCTGTCCGGCCTGACGGCCACATTTGCCGGCAGAGCGGTGAAACTGATATGGAAATGCGCGACGACGAACATCAGCCGCCCCTCGCAGCGGGCGATGACGATGCCCGTCTTCTCGCCGGGGGAAAGGTTGACCGCCTTTAGCTTCAGAACTGCGCCCTGTTCGGCCTCGGCAAGGCTCATGCGTTTCGGGGATACTTCGATCTTCTCGCCGGGCTGGGCGTTTTCCAGTTGCACATCGCTCAACTCAATCTCATATTCGCCCGGCAAGGGGGTTTTCAGCTTGAAATCCTCTCCCTGGAGGACTTCCTTGAGGTCAATCTCCCATTCGCCGACGGGCATGGGACGTAGTTTCAGGTAATGCGGCGTAAAGGCAACCTTCGTGTAATCCCACGATCCGTCAATCTTCTTTTCGGAGCTTGACGCCGCTGATGCAAAGTCGGCGACTTCCGCATCCGGATCGCCCAGGAAGCAATGCCAGAAAACCTGGTTCTTATCCTTTCCGAAATGGCTGGCGTAGGTCTCAGTGAGGCCGGAAAAGGCCACCTTCTCCCCTTCGGAGGACGGCCTGTCATCGCCGTCTGTCAGGAGGATAAGGAGCTTTTTACGATTGGGATCAGAAGGAAGCGCTTCAAGCGCCTTGGCCGCAGCCTCGATGCCGATGGCCGTTGATGTCTTGCGCTCCGACGGTTCAAGCTCCTGTAGCGCCTTGATGATTTCAGCCTTGTCCGCTTCTGAGCCAACCTGCGTCTGGCGCACGACCTGTGAGCTTTCCCCGAATGTGACGAGCACAAAGTTCATTCCGGGGTCAACCGCGTCCTCGACGAACTTGATGACGCGGTCGCGGGCGATCTTGAAGTTCTTATGACGGCGCATGCTGCGGGAAACGTCCAGCACAACGGCCACGTCCGTACCGCCCATGTCGTGCGCGGCGACAGGCAATACCGTCGTCAGCATGACGAGAGCGACAACGGGGAAAATGAAAACAGATTTTCCGGGAAATGCCTTCATTGCGCATTCCTTTCCGAGAAGCGAACCCGCAGAAACGACTTTTTCTCCAGCCTCGCTGCGAAATCCTTCCGCCGCGACGCATCAATACTACCTTACTTATGCCGGCTTTAGTCTGTCTTTTTCAACCCTTTGCGTCAACCAAAATTCGTCCGATATGATTTGCCTGTCCCCTGTCCGCCTTGAAGTTTATGTCGGATTTTGCCTTTTGCGCATGGACAATGACCAATGTAGAATGGAACCCGGCGAGAGAATCAGCCGGCTAATACGCTGCGCCGCCTTTTTTGCAATCATCCGACTGACGGGATGAAAGAGGGAAATCATGCCCACGAAATTGACACAACTTCGCCGCCGTTGCCGTTTCCTGACTGTGTCCGCGGGGAATATCGAGTCTCTGGAAAGAAGGCTTCTGCTTGATGCGATCGCTCCGGTTGATGAACCGATTGCTCTGAGCCTGCCCCCCGACGGCGCCATTGACTCGCCGCTCACCGGGACAGGGATTGTGCAGGGCGATCCGCTCACGCTCTCCGGCTCCGGCTCCGACCCAGACGGAACAGTTGCGTCGTGGAACTGGGAAATCAGCGGACCAGGCGATTATTCGAAGACCTTCAGCGTAGAAGATCCCGGCGTCGTATATCTTGTGGAGCCGGGCGATTACACGATTACCCTCACGGTAACAGACGACAGCGGCGACGCCGATCCCTCGCCCGCCACGGCGAATGTGACCGTCTCGCGCGCGGCCGGAAGCGATCCGAACGGCATCATCGAGTCGCCCCTGAACGGCGCATTCGTGAAAACCGGCGAAAGCATCAATCTGCAGGGAACGGGCTACGATCCCGACGGTTCGATATTGACATGGGCATGGACAGTGACGGGGCCGGACGCGTTCCTGCGCGTCTTCACATCCGAAGACCCCGGTTCGCTGACGCTGACCAACCCCGGGAATTACACGATACTCCTTGCGGTCGTGGATAACACATTCCGGCCCGACCCGTCGCCGGCTACCGTAACAATCACCGTCGGCGACAGCCAGCCTCCGAACGGCGAGATCACCTCCCCGACAGACGGCCTCATAACCGCGCCGTATTCCTATGTCAACTTCCAGGGCAGCAGCAGCGATCCGGATGGAACCGTCGCTTCCTGGTTGTGGACGATCACCGGGCCATTCGGTTTCAACAGAACTTTTACACAAGAGGATCCTGGTTTTGTCCGTTTGAACAGCACTGGAGTTTATACGGCTACCTTCACGGTAACCGATGATGAAGGCATATCCGACCCCACTCCGGCGGTCGTTAATGTCAACGTGATGAGGCCGGGCGTTGAGCCGCCCGATGGCGTGATTGACTCGCCCGCCGACGGAACGGTCATAATGCAGGGCGCTCCGGTTGACCTTCAAGGCAGCGCCAGCGATCCGGACGGTCTGGTCGTCGCCTGGAAATGGGACGTCACCGGGCCGGACGGTTTCAGCCAGACTTTCACAACGGAAGACCCCGGAATTCAATACTTCATCACCCCCGGCGATTATGAGATCAAATTCACCGTGACGGACGACGATGGCGTTGCAGATATAACACCGGATATTGTCAATCTGACAGTTGAAAGCTCAGGCGGCACGTCCCCCAACGGCATAATCATTTCACCGCTTGACGGAACAACGATCAAGGCGGGGCAGACGATAAACCTTCAGGGAACCGGATACGATCCTGACGGCGAGATAATGACCTGGGCGTGGGTCATACGCGGACCCAACGATTTCTTCCGTTTCTTCGACGCTGAAGACCCCGGTGTAATTACCCTGGTTGATCCCGGCACATACCAGGTTATCCTCGAGGTGATTGACAATACCTTCCGCCCCGACCCAAGCCCGGCAATCGTAAATGTTGAAGTGGAACCGGTTTTCCCCCCCGAGGGTATAATTGATTCCCCCGGCAGCGGGACGGTCATCTTCCCCGGCGACAGCATAAACCTTATGGGAAGCGGAATTGATTCCGATGGCTGGATCGCGTCGTGGAATTGGGTCATCACGGGACCTGGCGGATTCTTCAAGACATACACGGTGGAAGACCCCGGCATGCTCGTCCTCGAAGAGGAAGGCGCATATCTGGTCTCTCTGGCAGTGACGGATAATGACGGCGTTCCCGATCCGGAGCCGGATTCGGCGGTCGTATTCGTGGGAGAGGAATTCCAGGGCAACAAGCCGCCATCAAGCCAGATTGATTCTCCCCTGCCCAATACGGAAATCCCGGTCGGCGGAACAATCTTCCTGCTGGGCAGCGGCACGGACGAGGACGGAGAGGTCGAGGAATATCGCTGGACGGTGTTCGGTCCCGGCGGCTTCTACAAGCTCTACGAAGAAGAAGACCCCGGAGCAGTTCAGCTTACCTCGCCCGGTTATTACAACGTGAGTCTCGTCGTCGTGGACGACGAGGGAACCCCTGACTCAAGCCCGAACTACGTGGTCGTCCAGGTGGGCGCCAGCGGCAACCAGTTGCCTGAAAGCGTCATCAACACCCCTACCGACGGCCTCACCGTGCGCGTCGGCGACACCATCAACCTGACCGGCACGGGCAGCGACCCTGACGGCATCATTGCCTACAACGTCTGGGTTGTCTACGGCCCCAACAAATTCCTGACGGGATTTGAGGTCGAAGACCCGGGGATTGTCACCCTGGAATATCCCGGAACCTACACTATCGCGTATTCGGCCATTGACTCGTCCCTACAGCCCGATCCGACACCGGCCTATGTGAATGTGACGGCAATCGGATTGCCGCCGAACGGGACGATTGACTCGCCGATTGACGGTCTTGAGATTCGCCCCGGAGACTCAATCGAGCTTAAAGGTACGGCAACCGATCCGGACGGTTACGTTGCAAAGTACGAATGGTGGATCGGCGGGCCGGACGGTTTTGAGTGGGGTTCAGCGCAGCAGGACCCGGGCTGGTTGAAGCTGAACAATGTTGGCGACTACTGGATTTACTTCACGGCGATTGATGACGTCGGATTGAAGGACCCGACGCCGGACATCATAAAAGTGACGGTCAAACCGGACCTGGTCGGCTTCGTCCCCACAAAAACAGGCGGCGTCTATATCTATGACGCCGACGGCCCGTCCGGTATACCGATAGACGGAACATACGGCGCGGGATACAGTCCCTACGATCTTTCCAACGACCTCCTCATAATCGAGACTCCCACCGGCGTCGGGATCATAGCGCGGGCCTGGGTGAACAAATCCGGAACCTGGACATGGGGCGATTTTTCCGGTCTGGGCATCGCCGTGCATGGCGGGACTCTGGATTTCTTCATTGACCAGCGGAAGGGAACCGGAGAGATCGCTTTCCTGGCGGCGACGGAGAAAATCGGCCCGGTCGTCATCAACTCCTCAATCGCCGGATTCGAGGGCCAGTTGAACCTGCCGTCGGAGGCCGGATGGTCAATCCCGGCAGGCGCGGCCCTCTATTCCGCCAACGGCGGTATAAGTTCCGTATATGTAAAGGGCGCTGACGTTACGGCCCGCAGCGTGACCGGGCACATAATCGGATGGAGTCTCGGCTCCCTCATCACGGCGGGGGACATGCAGGGCGACATCCGCGTGTCCGGCAACGCCGGTTCTGTAATCATCGGTTACGGCAGCCACTGGACGGGCGACTTCCAGGGAACTCTTGACGTCGGTTCTCTGAACCTGCTGTACACGACGGGGGACTTCAACGGGAATCTCTACGTTGACGGCAATGCCGCAACAGTCTACTCGGCAGGAAACTTCGCAGGGCAGGTCGGCGTCGGCGGAAATATCAGCCTGCTTTACGCAAAAAAGATTATCGGCAGCGATACTACGGAAATTACTGCAACGGGCATTTACCGGATAATCGCCGGGACCGGTTTTGAGGCCGAACTCGATGCGGACTGGCTGAACTCGCTGACGGTGCTTCAGGGCAATCTGTCAGGAGCGATTCAGGTCGGGCAGAACCTTCAGCTCCTTTCCCTCGGTTCCGGGAGTTTCCTGGCCGATGTGACCGTAGGCGGGGACCTCTGGACGGTCTCAATGCCTGGAGGAACGTATCGCGGGGAGATTTCGGTTGATGGGAAGATGATTTCCTTCGTCGCCGGCAGGTCGGCTGGAACGCTGGGCGACCGCGCGCAGATCGTGGCTAACGGCGGAATCTCCAGCCTGGTAATCCTAAAGGACATGCTGGACACGGACGTGGGCGTCGGGGTCCGGTCTCTGCCGTCCGGAACCACGGTTGCGCTGAGTTCGCTCTACATCGGCGGCGATTTCAAGAGCAGCAATGTTCTGGCCGGCGTCTGGAATGAGCCGGGATTCGGCGCAAGCCCCTTCAATCCGTTCAGTGACGGTTTCGAGAACGGGACGCCATACATTCCAGCCGGTTTTGCCGGAACCGCCCGGCTGGACCGCGTCTTCATAGGCGGGGAGGTCGGGACCGCCGGCGCGGGGGATTCCTACTGGGCCATCGCTTCCAAGAACAGCCCGAGAAGCGCGTGGACGCTGCTCAAGACGCCATACCCGGACGTCATTGTAAGAACGGTAGGATAGGAAAATGGAAAATGGGGGAAAATGGGGAAGCCATACTATTTTCTAAAGCAGAGCTTTGATGCAATATTTCTGCTTATATGGGAAGATAGCATAGCGTCCTTATTTTCCGTTCTCCTGCTTGCTTTCCTTGCCGGTTGCATCGGAACGCCCGAAGAGCGCGCCAACGCGAACGGCGTCATTTTCCTCAGGGACGGCTATCCCGACCTTGCCATGCCGGAATTTAATCGCGCCGTCAGGCTCAATCCGCAATTCGCCCCCGCATACAGGAATCGCGGAACCGCCCATGAGATGCTCCAGCAACATGATGAGGCGATCGGCGATTTCACGAAGGCCATCGAACTCAATCCCAGCGATGCCGCGAGTTATTCAAATCGCGGGCTGGTTTACTACGCAATGGACGATTACGAACAGGCTGTCCGGGATTTCAACAAGGCGATTGAACTCAACCCCGGCCTGTCGCAGGCGTTTTTCAGCCGCGGGCAGGCGTATTTCCAGATGGGGGAATATCAGAAGGCGCTTGATGACTTCGACAAGGTTCTGGCAATGAATTCCGGCGATGCCGGGGCGCATTTAAGGCGGGGAATGACGCTTGAAAGAATGGGGCAAACCGAAGGGGCCATCGGCTCTTTTGAGCGCTTTCTCGAAATCGCCACGCCGGCTTACGCCTCGCAGAAAGTCTACGTGGAGCAGAAGCTGGAAAGATTGAAATCACATCGGGACAGTCTGTGATCTCCCTTCAGGGCCGCGTTTCAGTCTTGAACATCAACGTCTCCACCCGCTCCCTCCATTTTCCCTCATCCCCCGTCGTCAGCAGCAGGAGGGACGCCGCGCGGTCAGGATCAATGTCAATCGCGCCATCCTGAATCTTGACGTCCTCAAGGCCAACCCAGCGCCCGTCCTTCAGGTCCCCGACGCTGCATTTCATGTTTCCAATAGAATCATTCCGAATCCATACCCGCCCGATCCCGAATGGGACGAGTAGAATAGCCTTCGATGAGACGAGGTCGCTTTCATCCAGCGATAGGAGGGCGCAGAGGACTTCGCCGTCCTTGACGATTCGCCCGTCAACCGATATGGAACCGAACGCCTGCGCCGCCAGGAGCCGTCCGTCTGCGGCGACATGCGTCAATCCCGGGGTGAGGCCCTTGATGTTCATCCTGACGCGCCGCCCGTTGCACGGGAAAGCCGTCTCCTTCATGCCGCGCGTTTCGTCGCGCCCGTAGGCGATCATGCACGTCCCGTTTTCGAGGGGTTGAGTCAGAATGTGGATATCGTCCTCGTCCGGGATGACCGGCGTCCGGACAACCTCCATGCGGTCAAGAATCCGCCGATAAAGCCCGCCCAGTTGCGCCGGTTCCCGCATCTCGATGGGGTCGTTGACGTAGATCGTCCGCCCCTTTCCCAGCCTGTTCTCGACCAGCAGCGGCGTCTCTCCCGACGCCGTCAGAGCCTCGGCTCCCTTCGCCTCGATCTTCAATCCGGGGCGCGCGTCAAAATCCCATGCCACGACGCCCTTCATGGCGTTCAGGGGAAACGCCGCGCCGTCGCGCCATGAGATATTGGGATAATTCTCGCCTCTCACGGAAACTCCCGCCAGCGATTCCAGCCGTGCCGCTCGCGTCCTTCGCCGGTTCTCGTCATACGATATATCACCGGAAATGTAGAGCGAGCCGCCCCGCCTCAAAAACTTTTCAAGCAGGCCGACGACCTTGTCCGACGGGCAATAGGGAACCGGATACCAGATCGCCTTCGTCGTCTCAGGGATGGCGGCGAGATCGTATTCGTTGATCGTATTGAAATCCGCGTGGCAGTTCGTCAGCGCCAGCAGGGATGCCATGACCGCGTCATGTACCTGCTGCCCGCCCCATCCGAAGCGATGGTTGTCCGGGATGAGGAATGTCAGTTTCGGCGCGATATAGACCGGCGACATGGTTCGGAAAACGAGCGACATGTTGCGATATGCGATAGCCGTATCCTTCGGCGCTGTCATTCCCGGATAGAACAGTCCCCATGGGAAGATCCATTCCTGCGCGTCGTCCAGACACCAGTTCTGTATCTTCGACGCGCCCATCCCGAAGGAGTAGTATCCGACCGCCAGGAAATGCTCGATCGCCTCCTGTTCCGTCCGGCCTATGTGGTAGGCGAACGCCCCGTTCTCCTCGCCCCAGGCCGGATGCGTCTTGACGCCGAACTCGCCGAGCGTCAGTGACTTTCCTCTGGCGCGCTGGTCCGTCCAGCGCAACGTCGGCGGGAGCATCCGGATATCTTCATACGGAAGCTTGAAGTAGCCGATGTTGGCGACATCCGTGTCGCCTATGGACGCGACCGCGTCAATCCCGCCGAACGGGATGCAGTAGAATTCCGCCGTCGTGGGCTGCTTCGCGCCGGCTTCGCGGCATGAGGCCTTCATGGAATTGAGCCAGAGGCGCGTGAGGGATAACTCGAAGTCCGTCCGATCAACTACGCTCCGATCCGTCCACTCCGTGCCAGGCATTGCGGGCATCGCGGCATCCGAGATCGTCTTCTGAGCCTTCTCGCCCCAAGCCGTCCTCAGGTTCTCATCGCTTCCGTAGCGGTTTTTGAGAAACGCCCTCCACTTTTCGAGATACCATTCCTGCTCCTGGGGGATATCGTAGCGCAGGTCTCCGTTGAGGTAGAGAATCAACCGCGCGGCGTCCTTGTAGCGCCCGGCGTATTTGCGGCACATCTCCTTTTGCTTCGCCAGCGTCGCGTCGTCAATCGCGACGTTGTGCCCGCACAGGAGACACGGCATGTAGATCAAGCCATTCTGCGACACCAGTTGCAGCATCGCGTCGAACTGGTTGAACTGCTTCTCGCTGAACTCAAAGTTTGGTGGAGTGTATTGAAGGTTTTCGTAGACGCTCAGGCCGATGTCCTTCGCCATGCGCAGGTCGCGGTCCCATGTCGCGGGATTATGGCAGCGGGTGTTGAATACGTTATTGAAGGTATCGCTGCCGGTCATGAAGACCGGCCTGCCGTCCAGACGGAAGTAGTTATCGGAGAAGGATAGTTGCGGCCCGGATTTCACCGCCGATTCGTTTTTCGCCACAAATCCTGTTATTTCCTCATCAACCGTCTTTCCACCGTAGGACAAGGCGCAACGAATCTTCGCAAGCCCATCTCCTGCGATTGGGAAATCGGGGATTGTCAGCGATTTGCTTTCGCCCGGATTGAGTTTCACCTGTAACGGTCCAGCGGATCCGTATCTCTCCGCGTTGTCGCTGAAACCCTCAAGCGCGACTTCGCCTTCGAATTTGCGTATCCCCATGTTTCTGATTGTGACAACGACCCGCGCTTTCTCTCCCGGAGAATAAAGCGCCTTGTCGGTTTCAATAGATTCGATGTAGACCGCCTCAACCAGTCTTCGGGCCATGCCGACCAGCAGCGCGTCGCATTTCGGATCGCCGGAGAACAGGTCGGCGTTGTCAACCCCGACAAAGCCCCATGATGAGCCGGCGAAGGCCCCTTCCTGATGGTGGATGATTGCCGCCGCAGGGCCTCGAGACCGTCCGAACCTATCAACGGCGTCAAGTATCGGAACATATTTTGCCGCATGGAAGCCCCTGACAGCCGTTGCGGCCCAGCCCGTCGCCGCAAGGGGTAGTTCGAAATCACCCGGTGCGATAGACTGATCGGGAGAGGCGACGAGTCTGCTGACCCGCTTCAACGGGAACGACGGATCGAAAACTCCGATCTGATCGGGCCGGACCTCAAGCCCGTCCTTCGGCGCGCCCTCGCTTGTGTTGATTCTCAGGTTCCCGACCGCCGTGACGTCGAGGAGCTTCGCGTCGTCAAACCACGCCTCCCCTGTCGCCTGGTAGATGCCAAGTTGGAACTGGATTCGCGCGGCCATCTGATTAGCGGTGAAGGTGTAGGCGTATCGCCTCCAGTCCCGCGTCCCGCGCGTCTGGACGAAATCCTGAAACTCGACCAGCTTGTCGCTCGCATCGTACTGGTAGACGGCCATGTATGCGTAGAATCCCTGGATTTCGCGCGTCTTCATCCATCCCTCGGCGGTGTAGGCATGTCCCGCAATGGGTTTGATGTCGGCGCGGAACATTGAGTGCGCAAGGCTTCCCCCCTGCGGCACGCATACGCGGGCGCACTTCTGCCCGGAGCGTGGCGAATCCTCGACAACTGATGCCATTTCGGGCGCGACCCTGTCCCAACCCTTGTCGCCATCCTCGAATCCGGAGTTGGCGATCAGATTCGGACGATATGCCGCCGGGTGATCGTTCGGAACATCCTCGATAGCGACCCGCGCGCCGGCGACCTTGAACAGCGGCTTCTGGAAGGCGTAACCGCCAAGGCTCAGAAAGCGCCCGCCCTTGCGAAGGTAGCCCAGGAATGAGTCCCGCGCCTCCGCCGGAAAAGCCTCCCCATACGGCAGCACGACCAGATCGAGATTCCGGGGATCGAGTTTCGCGGGATCGGCCAGCGCTGCAGAATCAACCAACTCCGCTTCCATTCCGGCTTTACGCAGAATCTCTGCAATACGGTCGGGTGAGGAAGGCGCGCCGCAGACGGGGAAATCGTCCTTCAGAATCGCCACTCTTGCGGGGCCTGATTTGACGGCGGTCTCGCGTTTCATCTCCACGTCTCCGATGTCCATCGCTTTCCCTCCGGCAACAAGCGTGAAGTCGTCGAAGCGCGCCCTGCCCCGACCGAGGAATATCCCGGCCCGGATGGAGAAGGTGTGAGCGCCCGGCGCGGCTTCGAAGTCATATGCGTGTCTGAGCCACGGCGTGACGCCCTGAAGGTAGACGAAGTCCTTGAAGCTCAGAATCTTGCCGTCCGCGTCGAGCTGATAAACCGCTGCGTAGACGTGCCCGCCCGGCTCGCTGGCGGCAAATTCGTCAACCTTGATCCGGCAGCTTATGCTGTATCTGCCGGGCGCGGGGCATGGGATGTCCTGCATGACCGAGCTTTGGCCTGCGCATTCCAGGCATGCGTCATGCGCGCCGTCGGGGACAATCCGGCAATCATTCGTGAAGGTCCAGATTGAGCGCGAGTCCAGCCCGCCGTTGCCAAGCATATTCACGGGCTTTGTCTTCCGTTCGGCTCCGGCGGCTGTCGCGGCGGCAAGCACGACGCAGGCGATGACGGCAAGTCCGAGGGCAGGCACATTCTTTTGCATTATCATTCTTCCAACCCCGCAGATAAAGACAAGGATGACATCGCCGGGCAGGACGCCTCCGGTATCATAGAGGATAACGCCCTCCCGGAAAAGCCGGAAGGAACGTCCAGCCCGCGCAAACCGAATGACGCCGATTCAGCCATGTATGCCCTTCTGCGAAAACGGTCTTCTGCTATAATCGAACGCAGGCATGAAAAATCATCAATTAATCCGCCGTGGCGTTCAATTTGCCGCGCTGTTCTGGATCGGTCTTGCGGTCTTTCCGGACGGAGCGGGGCGCATCTTCGCCCAGGATAGCAACGCTGAGAACCGCGCAACGGACGAAGGCGCAACCGCCGCGCCCTCCCGCGAACAGCTTGAGAAGCTGGTAGGGGAAATCCGCGAGATTGCGAAATTGGCATCAGCGATGTCTCCGGACGCGCTGGGCAAGGTGCGCGACCATGAGGCGATGCTCGCGCTGGCCACACTTCACGCGGAGAAGGCGCAGATTCTCTACTATTACGCAGAACGCGACGCCTACTACATGAAGGACTTCAAGGCGGAGCTTGCGTCCGCGCGCGGCATCTTCGAGGCGCTCAAGGCCGGAAGAAATCCCGAAGTCCCGACCCGGGGGAGAATCGAGCGGGCCTATATCGCCGCCTGCGACAACTCCGTCCAGCCCTACTGGCTCTTCGTCCCCCCCAACTACAATCCCGCCCATCCCGCCGGACTGCTCGTCTTCCTGCACGGTTACCATCCCGGCCTGAACAAGGTCAACTGGTTCGAGACGATGTTCTGCCCTGAGTTGGAGACCATCGCCGAACGGCTCAATTACGTCGTCCTGCTACCCTACGCCCGCAGCAACACGGACTTCCAGGGCATCGGGGAAGACGACGTGATGGAGACCGTATCCCTCGCGCAGAGGGAATTCGCTATTGACCCCGACCGCGTCGTCCTGACCGGCGGCAGCATGGGCGGGATGGGCGTTCTGACCATCGCGGCGCATTATCCCGACGCCTTCGCCGGGATCGTGCCCATCAGCGCGCGAGGGGACTTCTACCTCTGGAAGGGCATGGAAGAACTCTCTCTTCCCGCCTGGAAGCGCATCCAGATGGACATGGAGTTCGGCAAGCCGCTTGCGCAGAACCTCCAGATGCAGTCCTTTTTCTTCCACGGCGCGCGGGATTACGTTGTCCAACCCGCTCAGTCGCGGAACATGAGCGCCCTCCTGAAAGCCATGGGCTACCCGGTCAGGTATCTGGAGCTTGCGGCGTCCGACCACTGGTGCTGGTCGGACGTTTTCGCCCACGCCGACCTCGGCAAATGGCTTGCCGACGTCCGGCGGGAGCGATGCCCGAAGCGGATTGCCTACAAGACGTGGCACCTGAAGTTCAACCGCGCATACTGGCTCAGCATTCAGGGCATGGCATCCTTTGCGCGCCCGGCGGTCGTAGAGGCCGAATGGGCCGAGGAGACCGCAGGAAAGCGTATCCCGCTGATTGCGATCAAGTCGGAGAACGTGACCCGGTTGGACGCGGCCCTTCCGGAGGAGCTTTGCGGCGCGGCGCGGAAGGTGGTCGTGTCCTGGAACGGCGAGATCACGACGCATGACGTGACGGAAAAGCGGTTTATCAGCCTAGCCTCGAAGGACGCCGGTCCGGAGGACGGTCTGCGCAAAACGCCCCGGCAGTGCGGGCGCATCCGGGAAGCCTACGCGCAGCCCTTCGTCATCGTCTACAGCACGAGGGACGAATCGAGCAAGGCCGCGGCGGCGCAGGCAGCCAAGGACTGGATGCTCTTCACGCAGGGCAGCCCCTCCTTCATGCCGGACAGGGACATCACGAGGGAGATGATCCGGGACTACAACCTGATCATCTACGGCCTCCCGGCGGAAAAGACGCTTCTGGCGGAAATCCCGTCAAAGCTGCCGATCCGCGTCGAGGGGGACAATTACGTTGTCGGGGAAAGGCGCATTCCGCGCGGCAATCTCGGGATGTCGGTGATTTACCCGAACCCGCTGGAGCCGAAGCGCTCGGTGGTTCTGAACGTTGGGCCGGTCTGGGGGCGCGAACTGCCGAAAAATCACAAGTACGACTTCCTGCCGGACTTCATCATCTTCAGCGACGAAAAGGCCGAGGACGGCACGGAGTCGAACAAGGCGGTCTGCGCGGGGTACTTCGACGGGCAGTGGCGGCTGAGCGCTGATAGTGAGTGGTTTGCGGATCCGGCGCGGTGAGCCATCAATCAACGATTGGGTAAAAGAATAACCATGCGGCTGTGGAAAAGCGCCATTTGCAATAAGCAAATGGTCTGAAAATCATATCCTAAGCCGGTCATGGCCCAACTTCATTCAGCCGCGGCGTGAAGCATGGGCGGACTAAAATTGCCGGGCAGTCACCGCGCCAGCCCCTATCCGGACAATCGGATTGCGCCCTCCCAATTATTTGACTTCTGGGAAGAGGACTCTTAACATGCAATATGTTGCGCTTCACGATCTGGAGAACAGAGCAATGAAGGTCGTTGTTGACACGGAAACCTGCACTGCCTGCGGCTTGTGCGAGGACGCCTGCCCGAAGGTCTTCCGGCTCGGGGACGAATACGCCGAGGTAATTGCGGACCCTGTCCCCGCCGCCGATGAGGAAGCCGCGCGCAAGACCGTCGAGGATTGCCCCGTCGGGGCGATAAGCGTCAAGGAATAACCAGCGGCGGTCCATCTGCCGGAACGGAATTCCCTGCGACAGACAAGGAGAGTCAAGTGGCTGGAAGCTGCAAGTGCTGCGGAGGAAGCGGCGGAGGTTCGGAAGCCCTTAAAATAGCGCTCAAAACCGAGCAGGAAGGGCGTGAAATGTACCTGAAGGCGGCCCATGCCGCCGCGCATCCCTTCGGCAAAAAAATGCTGGAATCGCTGGCCGAGGATGAAGCGTCCCACGTGCGCATGATAGAAAAGATCGCAAAAGGGATGGGTATGGACGTCGCTGTGGAATCAGCCCGCAAGGGAACGCCTCGCGACCGGATCGTTACGATCTTCACCGGCGTTAAAGACAAGGTGGCCAAAAAGCTGGCCGCGTCAACCGATGAAGTCGAGGCATTGAAGACAGCGATGGAATTCGAAAAGAAGGGCTGGGAGTTCTACGAGGCGTCCGCAAAGAAAGCATCCGACAAGAACGAGAAGGAGCTTTTCACGCGGCTTGCCGCAGAGGAATCCCAGCACTACGACATCGTGCGCAACACATACGAGTACCTTGAGGACACGAAGCACTGGTACACGTGGGCGGAGAAATCGCTGCTGGACGGTTGAGCCTCCTGAGCGAACTCCGGATGCTGACAGGAAAGACCGAACGCATGGCAGAGAACGCACGGAAAAGAGGCCGCGCGAAACCCCGGATGGGGAAGCTACCGGCGAAGAAAGCCGTCTCTGCCGCCTGCGATACGTGCGGGAAGGCGGCCGGTCGGAACACGCACCTCTGCTCCCCCCCGTCGCCGGGCAAGGCTCGCGCCTGCGAATTCTGCGGCCTGGAGCACACTGACCCATACCACGTCTGCAAGACGATGGCGGAAGGCGTAAAATACTTCTGCGGCAACTGCGGCAGGCTCAGCCCCTCCCGGGCCAACCTCTGCAGGCCGAAGAAGATAATCTGAAGGCTGTCCGGCGCGATGCCGGTCGGCGGACGCCTGATTCGGCCCGGCGTTCCGCTCAGTCAGTTTCATAACGGTCGAGAACCAGGAGGATTGGATAATGTGCAAGTCCTGCGGATGTAGCAAGAAGAAGGAAGAACCCAAGAAGGATGCTCCGAAGAAGGAAGAGAAGAAGAAGGGCTGCTGCGGTAAGTAGCCTGGCGTATGACAGACAGGCGGCCGGCCATACCTGACCGGTCGCCTGTTCGTTTTCTGCAATGCCGAAGCCGCCCGACAATATGCCGCCTGATTCTGTCCTGGAACGTTTCGACGCGCTGCCGGCCTTCCGCTCCTTGGAGATCGCGGACAGACTTGCGTACTCCGACTGGCTGGCCGGACACCCCCTTGAGGTATCCGAACTTACCTTTACCAACCTGTTCGCATGGCGAAGGTCCCATTCGGTCACGGCTTCGCGGCACGGCGGATTCCTTATCCCGCTGCTCGGTTCGGAAACGCCCTTCCCGCACCTGTATCCGCCGATCGGCGAAGGCGACCTGCCTGCCGCAACCCGCGCTGCATTCGACGCGTTCGAGAAACTCTTTCCCGGCGTCAGCCCGAGGATGGACCGCGTCCCTGAACCGGTTGCCCGGACGCTCGAATCGGCTGGTTTCCGCATCGAGGAGGACCGGGCCAACTTCGATTACGTCTACTGGGTCAGCAAGATGGTGCGGCTTGAGGGCAGAAATCTCTCCAACAAGCGCAACCGCATCAGGCGCTGTCTCGATGCCAACGCCTGCGCATACGAGGCGATGACGCCGGACAATATCCCTGAATGTCTTGGCTTCCAGGAGGAATGGCGTCGCGCCAGAAACGCCGCCGATGACCCCGGCGTGAACGAGGAATCGGATGCCGTCCGGGATTCGCTGGAGCGTTTCGTCGAATTCGGCCTGTTCGGGGGGCTTGTCCGCATTGACGGGCGCGTCCAGGCGTTCGCCGTCGGCGAGATGATGGACAGCGAGACTGCGGTCGAGCACTTCGAGAAGGCCAACCCCGCCGTTGACGGGCTTTATCAGGTTATGCTGCGCTGGTTCTGCGAGAACGCCCTCCAGGGGGTGACATGGCTGAACCGGGAGCAGGACCTGGGCATACCCGGGCTGAGGCAGGCCAAGATGAGCTACCTGCCGGATAAATTCATCAGCAAATATTCAATCTCTCGCGGATAAGAGCGTGTATGTAAAGGGCGCAAACATGTAGGGTTCTCTGAACCCACGCGGACCAATCCATATTTCCTTTCCCGCATGGGTTCGCGCTGGGTATGTGTTTAGCGTGTGTGTTTAGCGCAAACTGTCCTTCGGAGAACCTTCCGTCCCAAGTTTTAAAAATCATCCTTCCCCCGCGCGCCGTGCGAAGTGCGCAGCGTGGGTGAAGGTGTCGTCTCGCTTGGCGAGACGCCCTCGTTCGTCGAGGTGACGGAAGGGGGAATTGATTGCCCCCATTTGCTATTGCCCCCCATTTCAAGGGATCACTTGACGCTAAACACATACCGCGCTGAAGTGCCGAACCTATCTTACCCTTTTCACGCCCGCACTCAGTTTTCTCCGCCCGATTCGATTGCCGCGCCCCCGTCTTTTGAGATTCGCATTGCGATGCTCTCGGTCTTCTTCAACGCTTTCATAACCCCGGCGGCGGAATCCCCGGCGTAGATCAGCAAGGCCGGAGGCATCCGCCCCGACAGGAGAATTCCCGCCCCGCGCGCGCCGGCCTTCTTCGCGGCGTCCGCTTTCTCCGCGCATCCGTCCCAGTCCATCGAGAGGTACTGCGCGCAGATTTCGCGCTGATCGTCAAGTAGCTCCCCGAAACGGTTGCAATCGAACATGTCGCAGCCCATCGCTTCCATCATCTGGGAGAGAATCTGCCTGAGCCGGATGTGGGCATACGCGGCGCATGCTGTTTTCTGGTCAAGTCCGCTCAGGCACGAAAGCATCGCGTCAAAGTCGCCCGATGAGAAATCCGTTTCCGGGTGTGACGCCCTGACTTTTCCCATGACCTCGGCAATGCCGGTTGCGTAATACGCGAAATCAAGCCCTCTTTCCGTGGCAGGGAAACAGACAATGAAATCGCCTGTGGCGGCTTGGACTTGGATGAACGACGGGGCGGGGGATGCCTGGAAAAGTAGCAGTCCCCCAATTGCCGCAGCAAGACATTCGGGAGCGGCGGCGGGGAACTTCTTCAGTCCGCCTGTCGCGATTGCCGCTATCTTCTGCGAACTTGCCTTGTCAAGCGCGCTGGAGAGCTTCAATGCGGCTGTAGCCGCCGCGACGGCGGTGGGTGCGCGGAGCATGTCGGCAGCGGCGTCTGGCCAGCTTTTCGGAGTCTTCACGAAGGCGGGAAGCAGACGCGCCTCCGCCGGATGCCCGAGGAAGGCGTCCAGCGATTCAATCGTCTCCCGGACGGCAATGGCTATCGGGTTGGCTTGCGGATCGAGTATCTCGGAACCGCGATGAACGCCAAGCGCTTCTGCGCCGGAATCTTCCGGAAGCGCCTCAATCGTCAGCCTCTGGTTGACGGCCATCCAGAGGGACGGCAATCCCATCGGCATTTCCGTGGCGCCGGCGATGCAGACGACCGCCGGCGCACTTATGGTGAAATTTCTCTTCATTTCCCGATGACCATTCGTGTGTCCGAATGTGGGTTCACATATGACAAATGCAAATCATAATGCGGCGGGCGCGGCGCTTCCAGCGATTCGTCAAAGGTTGAGAAAAACAGATGGCGCGAACCTGTCGGTTCATTGCAGAAATTTCGGCATGGGGAAGGCATTTTATCCGGATTTCCATAAATCCCTTGACATAAAGCCTTTCCGTACTGTATCCTTATGCGCGTTGGCTTGCGGCGCAGGGGCGGGAACACGGTTCCCGGGCAAGCACAGAGGGGAAAATCCATACAAACGCCGTCACGTTCCGCGCTTGCAGTGTCTTCGCGGGGAAAATCTCTTTCCAATCGCGCGATACACCGCAAAATGAGCGTTGGGATTATGACGGCAGCCATTCCGGAGGGGAATGCGTCGCCCCGCCCATTGAGAATCGCTCACTGCCATGTCAAAACCAAGAAACTATCTGCAGTTGATCAAGGATCGTGAGGAGGCATTGGCGCTGATCGCCGAGAAGGCCATCCTCGTGGAACGTTGCGCTGAAAGTGGGTTGCCTTCGCTGGCAAGACCCGAACTGGAGTTCATCAAGAAGGCCCGTCAGCACGTGCGCTGCGGCGGTCACATCGCCCGGTGTCCTGCCCACACGCCGCTTTACATCCTGGAACCTGGTGAAGAGCCTGGTCCATGCCCGCTCTGCGAGCCGCTTGAAGAAAGCGCTTGAACGGAATGCAGCGTGACTGTCGGCAGGTTTCAGTCCTGACATGCCCAAAGGGATGAAACAGGTCTGGAAAGGCAGTCCGAACAAGGTTCGACTGCAACCGCGCAATAATTACCGTGGCGGAGCCGTGTGAACATAACTCTCATTAAAACAAGAGTTTATGCTCCATGCCTGATTATCATTCTGGCGTCCGTTCTGCTGTATCATTCAACCTTTCGTTATAGTCTGGCGGGGGATGATTATTGTGTCCTTCAACGTGCCGGGAACAGCGGTCCGTGGTGGTCCCTCTGGATAGGCCGCGATACGTTGCGCGACATGCTGAAGGTCCACGGCTGGACTGATAATGTGCTGGTGTATGGCAGCGACGTTTTCAGGCCGGGACTGATCTGGTACCACAAATTCGCTCGCTTGATATTCTCTGAAAATGAAGTCGGATTCCGCGCTCTGAAGTTGCTTTCCATGACCATATTCTGCGTTGCCGGGGCGATGTTCCTGGCGGGATATTTTGGGGCGGGGGGAAACGGGTTTGTCATCTGCTTATGCGGCCTGTTTCTCCTGCTTTGTAACCCGAACCGGGCGCTGATGCGGCGAACATTCACTGAAGGAATCAGTTACCTGTCTGGAGCTTTGATCCTGTGCGCCTTGTATATGCATATGCGTTCTGGAGAGAAAGATGCGTCGGGGAGGGATGTTGCGCCGATATGCGGACTTTTCGCCCTTGCTCTATGTTTTCGGGAGAATGGGATAGGTTTCGCTGGAATGGCAATTCTTGTTGATTGGGCGGCGGGACGTTCATTCCGAAAACAGTCTCGGTCTTACATCGCATATTCGGGCGTGACCATCATATACTTGGCGATAAGGTGGCTCTATTACGGCGGTTCTTTCGGTAGCTATGGCACGGCCAGTCTGGGCGAGATGATCGGGACGCGAAACGGAATCTCCGCGCTGGTTGAAAAGGCCCCCAGCATTATTTACCATGAGATTCCACGGGAATGCCTTTTCCCCGGAACGTCAGTGGCGCAATATGTCATTGCCGGTGCGCTGTTAGTCATAACACTATTGATTCAAATAATTTACTCCAGGCAGGATTTTGTTGCAGGATTCAGGAAACCGGGCGCGCTTGCCGGTTGCGCGATTCTGGCCCTGGGCCCCGGATGGCTGGTGCGGGTGGACAGCCTTTATTGCCTTCTGCCAGCTGTTTTCATGATCGGACTGCTGCTTGAAGCTGCGGACCTGCGCCGGATTGCCGCCCAGCCCGCGCGGTTGAAATCGGCGTCAGCATGGTGTCTGCTGTTGCCCCTGATAATTTCCGTCTCTTTGATGGCTGGAAACTGGATCAAGCTTGATATCAAGGAACGCCGACCGGAAAAGGCTGAACTCCTGCGTCAGGAATTCAGAAGGCTCGTCCAGTCCCTTGACCGGAAGTCTCAGGCTCCATGGGCGGTTGTGTTCCTTGCCCTGCCGTGCGACTGGGAATACGATCTTTTCGATAATGTGCCGGAACCGGCTGTGCCCATGTTGACCGATGGAAGAGGCTTCGGAAAGGCGGTTGTCCTATATCATTGGAAAGCAATTACTTCCGATGTTCAAGTTAATTGCTGGAAATCCAACGAACTCTGGAGACCAGGGGAGAAATGCTATAGCATAGCCCCGCTCGGGGAATATGAGCCATATTTCCCGCAGGTCGCCGGCGTCCGCCTCCCGTTCTCAAATGTGGCTTTTAAAGTATTGAATATCGCCGGCCCGCCTGTTTCGGTTGACATTTCGCTTGACGCCGACTGGTTCGGATCGTTCCGGGAAGTTCACGTTGTCTATCACGACGGGCGAGCATTCAGGGAACTGGATCATCTCAGGCCTGCCTTGAAGGACGCCGAGCCGCGTTGATTTACAGCTTGTCCATCTGATAATCTTGAAACAGTATGACCCGCGATTGGTACATGAGCCTGATTGAGGGACGCAGGAAAGGCCCTGCCGCTGCGTTGGCGCGCGGCGGGCTGTCCGCGCTGTCTCTTCCATACGGCGCAGCGATTGCCGGTAGGAATTCCATGTACGAAAGCGGCATCCTGCGTTCGGAGAAGCTTCCGATCCCGGTTGTGAGCGTTGGCAATCTGACAGCAGGGGGGACGGGGAAGACGCCGTTTGTAGAACTTATAATGCGCAAGTTGCAGGCTGCGGGGCACAAGCCGGGGTTGCTGAGCCGCGGTTACGGACGCGTGGGAAACGTCTCCGGACAACCGATCAATGACGAACTGCTCGTGCTGAGGGACAATCTCGGTGATTTTCCAGCCTACATTGGGCCGGACAGAGCCGCCAACGGACGCCTTGCCGTCTCGCGCGGCGATTGCGACTGCCTCGTCATGGACGACGGATTTCAGCACCGAAGGCTCAGGCGGGACATTGACATCGTAATGATTGATGCGACAAACCCCCTCGGCCATGGCAGACTGTTGCCGCGCGGGTTACTCAGGGAACCTTTCGAATCAATCAGAAGGGCGCGGGTGGTCGTTCTGAACCGGGTTGATATGGCGGACCCATCGCGCGTTCTGGAAATCGAGGCGGCTGTAAGGCGGACGGCTGCGGGGTGCGTTCTGTTGAAAGCCGGACATCAGGTCATTGGCTTTCTCAGGAGTTCCGATGCCGAATGTTTCCCCACGGTGAATTTCAGTGGAAAACGCGTATTTGCGGCCTGCGGGATAGGCAATCCTGAATCATTCTTCCGGCTTCTTGAGATGCTTGGTTTGGAGGTGGTCGGGAAACTCGCGTTTCCGGATCATTGCGCCTTTGAGCCGGGCGATATCCGCGAGATCGAGGAAACCCGCAAATCCTGTTCTGCTGAAACTGTAATCGTCACGCAGAAAGACATTGTGAAGATTGCCGCCGTCGTGAAGGAATCCGGTTCGGGCTTGGCAGGTTTGGAGAAATGGTTCACACTGCTGATTCGGACTGAACTGGTCTCTGGCGAGGCGGAGCTTGACGGGTTGCTGACGGAACTCTGGCCGGAGAGCCGTAAGGGATAGACGTGTCTCATAAAAAGAACAGGCTGATGATTCAGATCGAATATCTGGGCGCGAAGCTCATAATCTCGACGATACGGGCTGTTTCGTGGAAGGTTTCCCTTCGGCTTGCCCGCGCTGCGGCGTGGCTTGTTTATCAGCTAGACGCGCGGCATCGGAGAGTGGCGGACGAGAACCTGAAAGCCGCATATGGCGACGCGATGTCGCCGGACGAGCGCGACCGGATCACCCGCCAGGTTTATCGCCACTTCGCAGAGATGAGCGTCGAGATCATCAAGATGCGCCAGGTTGCCGATCAGGGGAAATGGATGGATCACGTCGAATACAACGTCCCGCAGGAGGTCTGGGACGTCTTCATGAGTCCGAAGGGAGTCCTTTTCCTGAGCGGGCATCTCGGCAATTTCGAGGTGGCGGCGGCGTCAATCGGCGCGCGCGGGGTTCGCGGCTATGGAATCGCGCGTCCGATGGACAACCCCTTGCTCGGCGATCTGATAGACGAAATGCGGCTCAAGTCTGGCTTCGAGGTCTTGCCGCACCGTGGTACAATCCCGCGCATGGTCCGGATACTGCGTGAAGGTGGCAACATCGGCCTGTTGATTGACCAGGACGCCGGTCAGGACGGCGTTTTCGTGCCGTTTTTCGGGCGTCCGGCCTCGACAACGCCAGCCGTCGCGGCGATGGCCCTCAAGACCGGTTGCGCGATCATCATGGGTTTCGCCTTCCGAAAAGGGGACGATCTGAAGTTCGAGATGCGGACGATCGGACCGCTCTATCCTGAGTCAACCGGTGACCGGGATGCCGACATTCTCAGGATCACGGCGGATATAACGCGGCGGTTGGAAGAGGTCGTCCGGGAGCGTCCGGAGAGATGGCTGTGGCTGCACAGAAGGTGGAAGACACAGCCTTGATTCGAGTTTCCAGGAGGCAAAATGGACAATCAGTTGCTTGCGTTCTTGAACCGGAAACCCGCGCCGAGGATCGTTGTCATCGGGGACGCGCTGCTTGACCGCTACGCATGGGGGCGCGTGAAGGAAGTATCCGAGGAGGCTCCCGTGCCCGTGGTAGGGGTCGAGCGGGAAGAGCTACAGCCGGCAGGCGCTGGACTGGTGGCCGCGATGCTGGCCGCGCTCGGCGCGAGAGTCAGCCTGATTGCGTGCAAAGGGCGCGACGATGACGGCGACCGACTTGAAGAATGTTTATCAAAGGCTGGTGTCGAGTTCTTGCCCTTGAAGGCCTCGCCTTCGGCCACTGCTCGACGGATGCGCGTTTTCGGCTACGTTCATTACGCGGGGCGCGGCGTTCAGCAGGTCGTCTCCCTCATCCACTTGCCCAAACCGGCGGAACTTGCCGAAGCGCGAAAGGAACTGATCGAGCGAATTGACGAATTGCTCGCCGGTTGCGATCTGCTTGTCATGCAGGACAGCGGGCATGGACTTTTGAGCGGCGATGCCCCGCGCGAAATAATCTCAGCCGCAACAAAGCGAAACGTCGGCGTTGTCTGCGATCCGGAAGCGACGGGAAATCCGGACCGGTTCCGAGGGGCCGGCGCCTGGGTTGTTAATCGCTTCGAGGCGGAGAAGTTCACCGGCATGGCGATGGCTGACCCGGCGCATTACTCGGCGGCGGCCAAATGGCTCAGAGAGACCTACGGCCTCAACGCGGTCTACGTGAAGCTTGATCGGGAGGGGATGTACCTCGATTCCAGCCGGGAAGGTTCGGAACTTGTTCCGACCGTGCAACGCGAGGTGGCGGACGTCACCGGCGCGGGGGATGAGGCGCTGGCGGCGACGGCTTTTGTCACGGCGGCGGGCGGGTCGGACAATCTCGCCGCGCACGTGGCGAACTTTGCGGCCAGCCTGGAAGTCACGCGGTTGGGCGGCGTGCCTTTGACGAGGGAGGAGATTGTGCGCGAGGTTCTTTCCCGCCAGGCGCAGCACTCCGCCAAGGTTGTCACCCGTGAAGAGGCCGTAGCGATCAGGGAGCGCGTTCGCCGGGAAGGGAAGACGGTCGCGTTCACAAACGGTTGCTTCGATCTCCTGCACATCGGGCACATCTCGCTAATCCGGTTTGCGCGGCGGCAGGGGGACGTCCTGATGGTCGGGATCAACTCCGACGCTTCGACGCGGCGTCTCAAGGGCGAGGGGCGTCCGGTCAACGATCAGGCTACGCGCGCAGGCGTGCTGGCTGCGCTTGAGGACCTGGATTACGTTTTCGTTTTTGACGAAACGTCCGTGCTGGACAGCCTGAAACTCATCAAGCCGGACGTGCTGGTAAAGGGGGGGGACTATGACAAGGAGGGCGTCGTCGGCTGGCGGGAGATTGAGGCCTGCGGCGGACGGGTCGTTCTTGCGCCGCTGGTTCAGGACAAGTCCACGACCGCTACGGTAAGGAAGATTCTGAATTCCGGAACGGCGGAGTCGAAGTAATAATTTATGTCACATCATATAATTTTATGCGCGGTAACATATTGCGCGGCGATTCTTTTTGGCATATGCTGTCAAGCCATCCGCAGGAAATCCGCGAGGCGTTTGCACAGGGGAGGAACAGGAACATGCCGATCCGTTTTAAGTGCAAAGAGTGCGGGGAGCGACTCGAAATGCCGTCAAGTCATTTCGGGCGCAGGGCTTTCTGTACAGAATGCGGGAAGTCCATTCTTGTGCCGTTGCCGGTGGCCCATGCATGCGACAAGTGCGGCAAGTCCCGCGTCATGGACGGACGACGGGACGGGCAGATATGCCAATGCGGAGGCCAAATGAAGGCCACGCAGATGTTTATCAAGAAACTGCCGGGCGAGATGTCCCGGACTTATGACGTTGATGAGTTGATGAAGGAAATCGGCAGCGAGACCGGCGATCTGTAGCAGGACCCAGTCGGTCACTTCACAGGCTGAATCCTTATTGTCAGAACATCCTGAGCGTCACCGCTGACGAGACGCCAATCGGCGTCTTCAAATTCAACCTCTACCGCGCCCGCTCCGTCCTTGAGCATCATACTGACACCAGCGGCTTCCAGCGACTTTGATCCGGCCAAGGCAATACGCTCGGTCTGTCCGTTGGCCGCGCGACGGACAGCGCAGACGTCGCCGTCAAGAACCAGCCCCCATTCCTTGACAACGCATCCCTTCCCGCCGGACTCAACGACGAGATCGGCGACGCCGTCGGCGTGCGAGATTTCCAGGGCGACGACTGAATCCGGCGATTTATTCCCGGCGCGGTCCGTCGGTTCCATCCGGCGGGCTTTGCTGATGAAAGGTTTACCCTCGTAGGGATCAATCACAGACACGAAGGTCGTATCCAGCGGAACATTCCCGGATTTTCTGCCGACCATTATTCGTGGAATCCATGCGTCTTCATTCTCAACGAAGCTGTTGATCGAAACCCACCCCTCACAGAGCGACGCGCATGCGCCGCGCGTGAAATCCGTGTGCCTGACGCGCAGATCGCGCTGCTGGGGCAGAAGTTTCAGGCGATCCTCAACCTTCCATTCGACTGACCAGCCCGGTTGCGGCGACGGATCTGTGCGGAAGCTCCGCATCTCCGTCTTGCGCCCGAAATCGGGGGCCGATTCCAGCTTCAATCCCGCGACGGCCACGTCACCGAAGTGGCTGTGCGCGAACTTGGCGTGTTCTTTCCCGCCGACGACGCGGAAGACGTCCACAACGTAAAAATCAACAGGAGAAACATTGATCATGATCGCCGATCGCTCATAGACTCCGCCATCTGCCAGTTCAGGACAGGAAGCGCGAATCGCCTTGAGCATTCCGCAATCCGCCCAAAGCGTTGTCCGCCCCTGGGCGGAATCCTGGTTTTCTCCGTCAAAGACAACCGTGCAGTGCGCCGACGTCATCGTGTACCATACGGCTTTCGGCGCGCCCCAGCCGCCGTAATTCACCGGCGGATATCCGAAATCGGGCATGAGGTCCAGCCCCTTTGCGAACAGGCCGAGATTCATGCCGTCGTGGTGGCTGTGCGCCCCGCCGGAATCGTAATCAAGCCAGAGCGCGCGACGATCAGCGCCCTCCCCGGCGCGCAGGATCGCCAGACGCCATTCCTGCTTGTTCACGCTGGCCAGGCGCGGCTCGGTCCCTTCCTTTGCAATGACCGCCTCAATACGTTTCTGGAACGCCTCCGGGTCTTCCGCGAAAAGGTCATACGGCATGTCCTTTGAGGAATTACCGTTTGCGCGATACAGAATCTGAGCGAAACCGGCGTCGCCGGTTATATCACAAAGGGAACCCAGGAATGTATGCATCGAAGGCGACATGCCGGGATTCTTCGAGAGGCTGACGCCGCAGTATCCCGAGAACGGCCGCGCGTATGATCCGCTGTCGCCGCACGTGGGGTAATACTTGTCCAGGCAGAGCGTGTCGAGGTGGAATCGGAACATCTGATGAATTCGGGGGTGACGTTTCAGGATTTCAGGCAAAAAGGTCGGGTCCATCTGGGCGTATTGCGCCAGCAGCCACGCCGTTCCGTTGACGGCATAGGCGGTATACCCCGCAAGCCCCTTTTCGCCCGTCACGCCGTCAACCCTGGTTGCGCGCTCAAGGACTCCGTCCAGTATCTTCATCACCTCTTCGCGGTTGGACGGCCAGCCGAGGACGGTCTTGGCGAAGGCGATGGTCGTGTCGGTCTGCGGGTAATTGGATTCGATTTTCTTGCGGCTTGTGACGCAATCCCGCAGAATTCGATCCTCGATGTTACGTTGTATGTCTCCGAAAGTCTTTTTCGGATTGTCGAGCTTGAATCGCTCTGACTTTCCGGCCAAAAAGGATACAAGCTCGGCGTCGCCCCTGATCGCCTCGAAAATCTGATCGTATGCGATGACCATCAGACGCGTTTCGTAGCATGCGTCGTGCCATGTCGAGACATAGCCCGCCGCGCCCCGAACCTCGTAGACCAGCCCCTCCTTGCCGAAGTCGAAGGATGGATAAAGGTCGGCGACCCGGTCGAGCAGGATTCCGGCCTTGTGCGCGTAAATCTTTTCGCCGGTGACCGAATACGCGTCCGCCATCGCGCGGATGCCGTCAACGATCGCCCTTTTGAACTGGCCATAGATGAGATACGCTCCGATGAAGCGCCATCGCTTGTCGCCATCAACGTATCCCTCCCCGTCGTCAACGCCGAAACCGCGAAGCGGATCGTTGGCGTCCGGGTGTTCCTCATTGAAGAGCAGGGATCGGTCGGCGCGCGCCGGATCGAAGACGTTATGCTCATCCAGCCCGGAGCGATAGAACTTTCCGAAATCGTTCTTGGGGAAGAACTCGTTGCAATGCGGGCACTGTGTCTTCCACGGATGGTTGAAGGGGTCCATGCGCCAGTTGTACATGGGCACGCCCTTTTTACATGCGGGACAGTATCCGTTGGACCAGACCATCCAGGAGCGGCTGATAGTGTTGCCGAACATGAGGCTCCAGAGGTCCTCATCGGAAATCTGCGTCCAGGGTTGCGCCGCCTTGACGATTGCGTCGCGGTTTTCCGCCGCCCATGGGTATTTCTCCGCGTTGGACCGCGCCGTCTGGATCAGGCGATTGGGGTAGAACACGCCGGATTCCTTTCGCGCGGCGTCTTCAGCCGGCAGCGCGGCGCCGGACAGCACAAGCGCGGTGATTCCCACAGCCGTCGGAATTGTCAATCTGCATGGCATTTTGTTTTTGCTCCCATGTTCGCGGATTCTTTTTTAATCAGCGCCGGCGCTCTTAATTCGACCTCTGAACACGCACGGAATCCGTTTTGATCCGGGAATCTCGCCGGTGACGTTCATCATCGTGTTATCGTCAAGCCAGACCATGCGGGTGTCGTTAATCGCCTTCGGCATCGGCGTGGCCTCTGAAAAGAGATTGGTCTCTGTGTCGTAGACGATCACGCGGTTTGAGAATCCTTCCGAGTCGCAGCCGTAACGGGGGCGCGTCGCGCCGTCCGGATTGAGAACCTGACGCCCGCAATATCCGCCGAAGAGCAGAACGTAACGATCCTGATATGCCAGAGATGACCATCCCCCGCACGGGAATGGCAGGTCGCGTATTCGCGTCCATTGGCGAGAATCCGGATCGTATCGCCAGTTGTCCGCGCAATTCCATGCCTCTGGTTTGTCGCCTCCTCTGCAAGCAACGCCGCCGAAGACGTAGAGTCTTCTGCGTATCGCCTCCATTGCATGGTGGGAGCGATGTGTTCCGGGCAGTTCCGGCAATTGCTCCCATCCTTTTCCCGCATCGGACAGGTCAAGCGCTTCCAGGTGGCGTCCAACGCCTTGATATTCTGAATCCCAGCCTGCGCGAAGGCCGTCCTTTGCGTAGTTGGCCCCTCCCATGACATAGAGCCTGTCGTCAGCCGGCGCGCAACCGAATTCTGCCGTGTCGAAGAGCATGTCTGGAAGCCGCTCCCATTTCCATGCGCCTTCAACTTGAAAGAGACGATAGGCATCCCGGAAGCAGAATGGTTCGGCATAGCTTTGTCCGCCGAGGATGAAGACGCTCCGGCCATCTCCGGCGGAATATGCGCCATAAGCTCTGGCAATCCCCGGGAATAAAGGTCTGGTAAGCGTCCATTCCTTCGTCGGGATATGAAATAAGGCCAGCATACGGTGATAACCGTCGTGATAACCGGGAATGTTTTTTAATTCGTCAGGGACTTCGCGTCCGAAACCTGTCGCATAAATAACGTAGTTGTCAATGCGTCCGATCGTTCCGCCGTTGCAGACCCACGGGAATTCCTGCTCCTGTTTCCAGTCTATCAGGATTTGCATTTTGATACCTGACTGCGGTGTTATGTCTTGAAGGTCGGAAATGGTTGATTTGGAGCATCCGATGATGATTAGCGGAAACGTCAGCATCGCATATGCGCCGGCGTGACGCATTGAATTTCAACCTTCTCGAAAAATGCGCAAGTTCATCCCTGGATACGGAAATTCGTCGAGCCGATGCGCAGTCTGTCGCCGGATTTCAGGATGGCTTTTCCGGCCACGCGTTTCTCATTATGGAAGGTTCCGTTGCTGCTGCCGAAATCGGTGACGATCACAGTTCGCTCTTTCTGGGTGACCGAACAGTGGCGTCTGCTGGTGCGTTTGTCAATAAGCAGCACGTCGCAGCCGACCTTTTCACGCCCGAAGATGATCTCAATCCCCGCGCTCAGCACAATTTCATCGCCCTTGATGCCGTCAGGGATCAGGCGCAGGGCGCCGTTGGGCGGGTTTTGAATCAGTTGCCGCGCGGCGTGGCTCAACGCATATACAATCTTGGCTCCGGAAGGTTCTGTAGGTTTTGGAGGGGATTGCGGGACTGCGCTATACAACGTCGTTCTTGTCTCCCTCGTTGTTACTGGATCAGGTCTGGGTTCATCGCGCCCCCGCAGAGCGCTGACGGTATCTGCGCCGGACGATGTCGTCTGCGGGCGCAGGTTCGGACGCATTTTGGCTTTTTTGAGTCTGTCAGCCAGGCCGGAGGAATGAGCAGGGATGCGGTGTTCCTGTTCGGGCTTATCAGGTTTTGCGGCGTCCTTCTCAAACTTCTCAACCGGCGTGACTGAGCCTGGGCTTGGCGTTTCGGGGCCTGGAGATATGTCACCGGGGGAGTCTGAGTGATCTTCATCAATATCAGATTCGCCTACTCCGCCAAGAAGGTCTTCCGGGGATGCGTCGGGTTTGGGCGGCAGCCGCACTGGGGCCGGACCTGCATCGTCAAACAGCAGGTTCACCGGCACGTTATCGTCCATGGGTTCTCCCGGCAGGCCGGCAGGGATCGTGCGGTCCGAAGCATGGTCCATCTCCTTTTCGGCCTGTTTCAGGTCAATGACCAACTCGGCGGGGGTCTGATACCTTGCGTCCGGATTCTTCTCAACCATCCGGGCAACAATCGCGTTGGTGCGCTCAGATATCTCAGGCACGAATTCCTTGACGGTCGGGCATGGTGTTCTGATATGGTCAGTTAGAACTTCCGCCGGCGTGCCGTAGAAGGGGGCCTCGCCGACGAGCATGTGGAACATGGTAATGCCAAGCGAGTATATATCCGCTCGGACGTCAATATCCTCCTTTGCCATGGCCTGCTCCGGGGCGATATATTTTGGCGTGCCGACCGCCGTGAAACGACCGGTGGTCTCCGTGTCGCCCTGATCCTCGTCGGTTCCCGGCGCTCCTACGAATTTGGCCAGACCGAGGTCGGTAAGCTTGGCCCATCCGTCCTTGCTGAGAAGTATGTTGCCTGGTTTGATATCGCGGTGAACAAGGCCTGCCTTGTGAGCGTGGTCAAGCGCTTCGGCAATCTGTCTGATTATCTCCAGCGTGCGCTGCTCGCTGAGTCGGGTTTCCTTCTTCAGGATGCGGCTCAGAGATGTGCCGTCCACGTATTCCATGGCCAGATAGCACGTATCTTCATGCCGCCCGCAGTCGTGGGCGATGACCATGTTCGGGTGGTTCAACCGCCCGGTGTAGCGCGCAGTCTTGATAAAACGGTCAACCCACTGCGCATCGGTGATCAGTTTCTTGGCAAGGATTTTCAGGGCGACTACGCGGTCCATACTGACCTGTCGCGCCAGGTATACGACGCCGGAGCCTCCCTTGCCGATAGGCTTGATAATTTCATATCCTGGAACCGCCGGGGGTTGGCTTATGAACTGTACAGCAGCATCGTTCTGCGACCTGGCAGTCGCGCTTGCCGACGCGTCCGGAGTGGCATCAATAGTCGCTGCGCCTTCCGGGGAAGCTTCGCTTGCGTCGCGTGAAATCTCCTCCTGGGCAGTGACTTCTGCTTCCGGTCCGGCCTTCCCGTTATCTGTTTCTGACTCCTTCACAGATGAGCCTTCGGTGTTCGCGCCCCCGGCATTATTTTTCCCACCCATTTTCCACACCACTTACCATCATATTGCAAATGGCGCATACGGGCAATATCAGGCGCGGGAATTTCCAAAATATCATCGTATCCGGGTTGAATTTCAACGCTTTACAAGGCATTCTGAAAGACAGCAAATCTGGAGTCCGGAATCATCTCCGCAAGCCGCATGGAGGAACTCGAATGGCCGCGCGAGATCGAAGCGTTGCAAAATCATGGTCCCTGTATGAGCATGCCTGTCGAAGAATCCCGCTCGGCACTCAGACAAACAGCAAGGCGCCTTCCCGCGAACTTCAGGGAATCGAGCCGTGCTTCGTCCGCCGTGGGGATGGCGCGAGTATATGGGACGTTGACGGCAACGAATATCTCGATTTCCGCTGCTCCCTGGGGCCGATAACGCTTGGGCATAACTTCCCTGCCGTCACCCGCGCTGTAATGGAACAACTCTCCAACGGGACGACATTCAGTTACCCCTGCCCGCTGGAACTCGAAGTTGCGGAACTGCTCTGCGCAACCGTTCCCTGCGCCGAGATGGTCCGCTTCCTCAAGACCGGAGGCGAGGCAATGGCTGCCGCATTCAAGGTCGCAAGGGCCTTTACGGGCAGGGACGTCATCCTGCGCTGTGGATATCACGGCTGGCTGTCTGCCACAGATCAACCCGGCGTCCCGCAGGAGGTGAACCGTCTGTTCCCAAGTTTTGGTTATGGCGACGTTGATGGACTTCGCAAACTTGCTGAACAACATTCAGAACGACTGGCCGCAATCAGTATTGCCGCCTCCTACTCCCATCTCTCGCCTACTGACCTCTTTCTATCTGAGGCAAGAAAGGTGGCAGACAATCTTGGCGCGCTGCTGATCTTTGACGAGATCGTTACGGGATTCCGAGTTGCGCTGGGCGGTGTCCAGGAATATTTCCGCGTCAAGCCTGACCTGGCAGTCTTCAGCAAAGGCATGGCCAACGGTTATCCGATATCGGCGCTTCTAGGACGCGCGGAGATCATGCGCGCGCTGGAGAAAACTACTGTTTCCTCCACGTTCGGCGGGGAGGCGCTTTCTCTGGCGGCTGCGAAAGCGACAATCGGCGTTTATCAGAATGAACCGGTAATCGAGCACATTTGGACGCTTGGCGAAAGGATGGTTCGAGGCGTCAATGAAATCTGCGCAAAAGCCGGAATGCCGATCCGCTACGTCGGATTGCCGTGTTGTCCGCAACTGATCTTTGACAGCGGCGATCCGAAGTCCGCCCACGACTTGCAGATAAAGCTGATGTCAGGTCTCATAAAGAGGGGTATAATCATTTATACAGTAACTTACGTGAATTATTCCCATAGCCTCGAGGACATTTCCCTGTTGCTTGCTGCCTGGCGGGAAACCGTTTCGGAGGAAATGCGCTTCTGATGCCCTTTTCATCTCATAGGAGGCTTTAAATGCAGATTGCCAATGTGCGCGCGGTCGGCAGCATTGCGCTTTATATTATCTTGTCAGCCGGGACAACTCTTTCAGAATCAATGACAACGGCTACCCCGGTTCCGAGGAATCAGCTTATCCCGTCCGGAGTCAAAGTTTATCCAACCGTATATTTGACGCCAAAGGATATCGAACGGGCGCGCGCGAACGTTGAGAAATATGCATGGGCGCGGGAAACAAAGGAGGCGATAATCGCTTCTGCAGAAGGTTGGTTGCAGAAAGAGTCGGATTACTGGCTCAGCCGCCTGCCTGGTCCGAACGCCTGTTATGCCTATGGTTTCACAGGATGCCCAATCTGCGGGGCAAAATGGGGGACGTGGAAGGGGGCGAGGTGTGCATGGGATGATCCGGGGCATGTCACTTGCACAGGCGGACACAGGTTGCCAGATGCCGAACATCCCGATGACGGCAAGGGATACACAGCCCCAGATGGGCGGATTCATTATTTCGTTGGTTCGTATAACGCATGGGTGACTGAAAATCTGAGTCTGGATGCTATTCAGAATCTGAGCAAAGCATATGCATTGACCGGAGACGAGCGGTACGCCGAATCGGCTTCTGCGATTTTCGATGGTCTGGCGGCCATTTATTCTGAAAGCACGGCCGGATCATGGGATTATCCCAGCGATCCTCCCAGCGGGCGCTTTGCCCGGCCTTGGTACCAGGTTGCAAGGGTTCTTGTCCATTACGTTGCGGCCTATGATCTGCTTTACTACAGCAAGTCGTTGGACATACCGTCGCAAAGAGAGGGCTTCACGCGAAGACGGAACATCGAGGAACGTCTTCTGATGGACGGCGCGTGGTATTGCTACAGCCACAGTTTTTCCGGCGCGCTGCATAACGGTCATGCGGATTACATGAGGGGCGCCCTGGCGGTCGGTATTCTTCTCGGTGTGCCTGAATTCGTCAAGGTGTCAGTGAATGGGCCGTATTCGATAAGCGCAATGCTGGCCAATAACGTTGATCGCGACGGCAGATACTATGAAACATCGTTTGGTTATGCCATCCATACGCGACTTCTTTACCATACCTTCGCGGAACCGTTGCTTAATTGCCGGGTGGAGCCTTTCCCGGATGGTTATGATCTTTACAAAGATCGCCGCTTCGCCGGATTCCTCCTGCTTCCGGACGCTGTAGCCAATGTCTGCGGGCGCAGGCCGAATCTGGGCGACGACGGGCCGGACGTCAAGTTCGTGGCTCAGGCGGATAATTCATTTCAGCGTATTGATAAAACATTTCTCGAATACCTGCTTGCCGGAACACGAAGTCCTGAAGCGCGAAGGCATCTGGAAAGTGTCCTGCTGACAGCCTGTCGGAGCGAAGAAGGCCGTATTGATGGCTCTCTGAGGGAATGGCTCTTATTCCATTATGATCCATTATCAGTTGTTGATACATCTTTGCCGGCTTGGCTTAAATCGCGTTGCGATGGTTCCTGGGTTATGGGGCAAAAGGGGATTGCATTTCTGAGAACGGGAAATGCCGGAACGGGCAGACAGGCCGTGGTCTTGCGTTACGGTCCGACTCTCAACCACGGCGATCCGGACGAACTGCACTTGTCATATTATGCGCAAGGTTACGAAATGACTTACGATCTAGGTTACGGATTGGGTTCGACGCACGCACACGTCGGATTCGCCAGCCAGACCATCAGCCATTGCACGGTGACGGTTGATGAAAAGAGCCAGATGGGCGCGGAGGGCAGCGGTGGAAGTCTTAATCTGTTCGCCTCCATGCCTGGGATTCAGCTTGTGGAGGCATCCAGCGAGAATGCCTACAGGGCGCAGAAGGTGGACCTGTATCGCCGCACACTGGCAATGATAGGCGAGGGCAACGACGCTTTTCTCGTTGATATCTTTCGCGTTCGCGGGGGAGCGCAGCACGACTTCTCGCTCAATTCCCACAGCCGGGACATAGAGATAGCAGGCGTTGTTCCGGACGCGGTCAGGGAGAAAGGATCGCTTGCCGGCGAGGACATTGAGTGGGGGCGCATGATCGGCAACGACGGGGACATCAAAGGACATCCGAACAAACCATACTGGAATCCGCCGCCGGAAAACGGGTACGGATTCCTGCACAACATCCGATCCGGTCGTCCAACCGGGCCGTGGGGGATGACGTGGAGGATCGCACGTCCGCAGCCCGCCGCATATCGCGCAATTATCTGCCCGCAGGACGGCGACGAGGCGCTCATCTGCGATGCGCCGGGCATTTATCCCAATCTGCCGGACGCGACATACATTATTGAGAGGCGCAAGGGCGATTTCCCGCTGGCGAGCTGTTTTGCGGCGGTTCATCAGAGCGCCGGTCCCCCCTTCATTCCCGGTCTAATATCGTATAAAAGTCTGGATGAAATGCTTGTTGCCGCTTCGGCTGAAACGCGGATGCTTGACGATTTATGCATATTTATACTGAAAGCGACAAATGTCGGGCAGGAGGCTAGCTTCGCGAAGGCAATCGCGAAGCCGGGCAAGTATAAAGTTTCCGCCGACTTCCTCAAATCGCCGAGTTACGGGGCCGCCGCGCTTTTCGTTGATGGACGGCAGTGCGGCGAGACGATTGATCTCATGGATTCTTCAGTGGGCGGGACGATTCGGATTTCAGCTCCGGAGATCGAACTCGGAGCGGGGGATCACATCATCACAATCCGCGCCATGCCGACATCTGATGAACGAGGATTACGTTACATCGGCATCCAGTCGCTGCAGATTGCGCTGAGTAATGAGGCCGCGCCGCAGACGCAGTTCTCAATCAGCCGAACCGAACGCCTTGCGGTATCGCGGGAAAAGAATTCGCTGATCGAGCCTGTCGCGCTCCTGATTCACGCCGTCAAGGGCGAAGTTCTGTTTCTGAGCGGTTGCGCGGGGAACGGCGTTCAGAAATGCGAAATCGGCGGCGAATCCGTCGAATGGGAAGGCTCGATATGCGTCATAACTGGTTGGGGCAGCGAAGCGCCGAAGATCAACGGATGCGGGCTGAAACGCCTGAGCGCGGGTAAATTGCGAATTCTCGCCACTGACAAGTATGAGGCTGAGGCGGAAGATTGCGATTATGACGCCGCGACAGTCAAGGCGCATCCGGCCATTACGGACGGAGTGGACCTTGCCGGCAGCATGATAATCTTTGAAAATCCGGCGTGGACGAGAAATTCGGCTTACACGCTGAGAGCATTGCGCCCCGACGGCGACTCGACCATTCTCGAATTCCGCGACCAGCCGCTCATTCTCGGAAAAGGACGCGTCTATGCAAAAGAGGACGGAAACCTGATTCGTTGCGATATTCCGCACGAATACGCGCGCTCGGTACGACGCATTAATTCGCTTTACTTCGACGGCAAGGTGGTCAGAACTCCCGACGGACGCTTTTCACGAATCAGGAAGCTGAGCATCGCCAACCCGATGGACCTTCAGATGGAAGACGCCTCGAAGCTCAAACTGGGCGACGATTTCGACTACTGCGACGTCGCGCCAGGCGACCGAATCAACATCCCGGCATGGTTTCAAGCGGAGAAAACCGCCGACGGCTGGCGCGCGACCGGCACTGCGTCGGCGAGAATCGAATGAATTCAATGAAACAAGGCGCGGTTGTGCTGATGATTGCGTTCGTTGTGTTGTTCGCTTCATGCGTCGAAAGCGGGAAGCGCTGCGAATCCAGGGATCCGGCGATCGGGAATGGAGTTCCGAAACCGGGCAGGGAGTGGCCCCGATTCGCTCGCCCGAGGGCTATCGTCCGCGTGCCGATGGTTTCGGATCAGGCCGCGCGGACCATGCTTGCCACGGCATCCGGACTTGCCGCTCAGTCTGCGACAGAAGGACGCTATGACGATGCCGTTTACGCGTGGGAAGCGATACAGTCAAGCAATTACGAATGGTGGTTCGGGGCTATGATCCGCCAGACCGGGGCGCGAGTGATGGAACTGGCCGACCCATGGGATTACGTTGACATACTCATTGCCGGCGGAATCGTCAAAGGGTACGCGCTTTACGATTACGACCGCTCGGACAGGCAGTATTACGAACCCGGTTCCGGCATGGATGTTTCCGTCAATGTCGCAACGACCATGTGCGGGATTCTCGGCGGCATAGCGATTGACGCATCGCTGGAAGAAAAGGCGAAGGGCAGGGGGCTGAAACTTCTGGCCGATTGCCGCGGAAAAACCGAATCATGGTGTTTCGATCAGCATCGCCAACATTTGAATCGAACGCTTCTCGTCTGCCAGGACCCCAAGAATCCGCAAGTCCGGGATCTGGCCGTGGCGGCCCGGGCACTGACGGTTTCGGCGGCTGACGACACTTACGAGAAGGCTCTCGAATGGATGGAGCCGGATTCGCCGGTGATCGGCTGGGGGATGCGGATTGAGGACCTCATGACAGGTCCATCCAGCGAATACGGGCATTACCAGACCGCGAGCAACTGGTGCATGAACATGGCGTGCCTGTCAACCGAATCTCCCGCTGAGACCGTTTCCTGGTCGCGCATCAGGCGGCGGGAAGACAATCGCGCCCAACTCGCCGATCTTGTATGGGAGGACGGCGTTTCATATGTCTCATTCGTAATGTCCGACGGCGACAACGTGCAATGGCTGATGGGAAACTTCGCCGGCGGCGGGGAGGGGCATTACTATTACGATAGCGACGCCCGCGGCAGGTTCCCGATGGCATGGACCCTCCCCCCCATGGACCTCGCGCAGTGCTGCCCATATGCGCTTGAGCACCTGTTCGCATCAGCCACCGGGAACGACGACTTCATTTTCTTCGGGGGGGGGTATTTTTATCCGGACTGGTTCGGACGGAAACGGACGGAGCGCGGCCTTGCGGCCCGCCACGTCGCGCTGGTCTCCGATTACATGAAAGGCTGCGGGATGAACCTGATCGCCGTCAACGCCATGGATTGGGATTCCCCGGAAGCCGTCGAGTTCTACGGCAAGGCGGCGCGCGGGATTGACCGTCTGCTGGGCGTCATGACGATCCAATACAATCCCTACACAGCCGGGAACGGGCAGGTTCTATGGGTTCGCGACGCGGCGGGGCGGGATGCGCCGGTCGTCTCCTGCAAGTGGGCGATATGGAACAACGTCCGGCGCGACAGACAGGCGTCCCCCGCCGCAGTGGCCGCCATGATGAACGGTATGCCGACCACAGGCGAAACGAATTCGCCTGATCGCTTCGGTTGGGCGATAGTCCACTGTTGGTCATACTTCCGCGGCACAGGCGACAATCCTGACCCGGCCGCCGAGGAGATGCCTCAGGCCGACGCGCCGAAAAACGGCGGGCAGCGCGGGGCCGCTCCGGCCTACTGGTGCGCCCGCAGGCTCAAGCCGAACATCCGCGCCGTGACGCCGGAAAAGATGCTGCTGCAGATTCGTCTTCGGCTGCGCACCCGCCAGACGCTGGAAATCTGGCTTTCGGCGATGAGGGAAACGGCGGAAAGAATTCAACGCGATGTCACGGATTGTCCCGATGCCGCGGCTCTATCGCAAGAAATTGGATCGGCGATTGCCGCTCTTGCAACGCTTCCGGAACACGGTCCGGCCGACACCGCATCCGGCGGACCGCATTTTGAAAGCGCAAAAGCGTTATCCCGCAGGCTCGACGCCCTGCGCGAGTCGTTGCGCGCGCGCGGCGCAGCCATCCATCGGCGCGGGGTCTTCCATTTCAGCGCTGATGAGTTGGACGACGGAATCGCGCAATAGCCGAAACAGGAGACGAATCAAATGGCCCTTGAAAAGGTGAAGCTCGGCAAACTTGATGTTACTAAGTTCATACTCGGCGGAAATCCCTTCAGCGGATTCTCCCATCAGACTCACGAAGCCAACAGCGAGATGGTCCATTATTACACCGCTGAGCGCATCAAGCAGGTATTCCGGGAAGCCGAGCGTCTGGGCGTGAACACGCACCTGGGCCGCGCGGACCATCACATCATGCGCGTCCTGCTTGAATATTGGGACGAGGGCGGCACGCTTCAGTGGATCGCGCAGACCTGTCCGGAGGTCGGCAGCATCCAGCGCGGGATCCAGAACGGCATCGCCGGCGGAGCCAGCGCCTGCTTCATCCACGGCGGAGTAATGGATAACCTGCTGGCCAACAACCGTCTCGGCGATGTCCCCGACTGCATAAAGATGATCCGCGACGCCGGGCTTCCGGCGGGCGTGGCCGGGCACGACCCGCGCGTGTTCGAGTGGGCGGAGGAGCATCTCGACTGCGATTTCTACATGTGCTGCTATTACAATCCAAGCTCGCGCGCCTCGAAAGCCGACCATGATCCCGACGCGAAGGAGTGGTTCAGGGATGAGGATCGCGAGGTCATGACGCGCCTGATTGCGAAGCTCTCCAGACCGGCGATCCATTACAAAATCATGGCGGCCGGGCGCAACCGCCCGAGCGAGGCGTTCGCCTACGCGGCAAAGCGCATGAGGGCCGGCGACGCGGTATGCGTCGGCGTCTTCCCAAAGCATAGACCGAAGGAGCTTGAGGAGGACGCGCGCCTGGTGGAGGAGTTAATGCAGTAATACTGTCAACAACCTGTCCCGGCCGAAGGCTGGTTGCGGGTGGCTGGACATCGCCGGATTCGGCCAGCGCGTCCCCCTTCCGTCATATCGCGCGCGATATTTCATTGCATAGGGAGCCGCCCCCCCCCCCCCCCATGCTTCGCGCGGGGGAAGGGCTGTTGAGAACTCGCGCAGGTCCGGAGAACCCTACCTGTTGGCGCACACAACACATGGACACGATCAGCGCTTTGTTTCAACATGTTCGCTGCTTGACGCAAGGCCGTCCGCGTCAATGATGTTGAAATAATAAACGGTCGTTCCGTCCGGCACATCGGCCTCCGCAGAGGATGACGCGGCGTCAAGCTTTGCGGGGATGGTTTCCCATTTCCTGTCCGGCCACGGCCCGGCGTCAAGCGTGTAGTTGAACTCAGCCGATGCCGCGGTCCGTCTGCCTTCGTACTTCACCCACGCCCGGTTTCCGTCCCGCCCCTGCGCGGTCGCGCGCGTCAGCGGTAGTCCCCCCCTCAGAACGGATTCCGCAAAGACGCCGATCTCCGGCGGATTCTCCCCCGCCCCGCCGTGGCCGTGCGGCATCCTGACCCGTATGCAGAGCGAATCCGGCCCCGGAGCGAGCCGGTAGGATTTCTGTAGCGAATCCATCGGGTAGGCGAAATCGTTGGTGCCCGTCACCCAGAGCATCGGCATTTTCGCCAGCGGCAGGTAGACGCTCGGATCCCAGAGGCCGAGCCAGCGGGATGCCTTTTCTTCGCCCATCTGCTTGAAATTCGGGAGCCACGCGGAATTGTCGCCCAGGTAACCGCAGCCGTAGACCGGGGCGGCGAACTTGAAGCGCGGGTCGGCCCCGGCGATTATGCACGTGAGATATCCGCCCCAGGAGATGCCGGTTATGCCGGTCATTTCCGGATCAACCTCCGGAAATGAGCGGATAAGCGAGTGCGCGAGGATGACGCCTGCGACGGCCTGCCATGTCCACTGGTCCCTCGGATCGTCGTCAATCCGGTCGAAGCCGCCCCATCCCGGCGGGCCGCCCGCGTCGTGACGATGCCAGTCGCCGTATTTGCCGCGCGGAACGCAGCCGCAGGTGTCCATCGCGATTGCGGCATACCCCCGGCTGTTCCAGAGCTTCACCCACTCCGCGAAGGCCGTCCCGCCGCCGCCGTGAACGAGAACCATCGCGGGGAGCTTCTTTCCCACGGCATTGCCGGCGTCCGATGCGGCAGTCTTCGGCGCGCCGTACCAGGCGAAAACGCGAGTCGGCTTGCCCTTCCATGCCGGGCCGTCGTAGAAGAGCGCCCTGATCCCGTCCTTCTCATTTTCATCAAAGCCAGGGGCGGGATGTACGCCCGGGGACTTGCCGAGTTCTTCCATGTTCCACATCATGCGAGGCTCCGTCGTCGCGCGAGCCGGTCCTTCCGCTCCGGCGTCGGCGCAGATTGCCCCTGCTGAAAAAGAGACAAGAATCAACCCCATGCCGGCAACGAATGAGGGCCGCGTGAAGCATTTCAGCATGAAATCTCCTTCCCGGCGGGAATCGCTCAAGGCACGAAGTACCTGACGAAACCGGGCATGTATGGAAATACGCTCAGAAGCGGACGCCGCAATCGCGGCGGCAGCAGGGACATCATCCTGTCAAGCAGGGAACGGATATCCTGAACGCGCCACTTCCAGAGATCGGAAGTCGCCAGCGAAAAACGGTTCTTCACGTAGTAGGTGAGAATGCCGCAGCGGATGAACTCGGCAAGCATGACGGAGGAGGCAAGCCCGATAAGCTCGAACTTCAACGCCAGTGGAATGCCCAGCGCGAGGTTGGCGCACATGGCCACGGCAAGGGCGATGAAGCCGGGGATCGGCTCCCCGATAGCCCTGAGCGCCTCGTCCTGAAGCCTGCCGAGCGAGCGCAGAGGGAAGATCAGCACCATGATGAAGCAGGGCGTGACCGCCCCAGTGAACCTGTTGCCGAAAAGGAAGGGGACGGCGACGGGGACGAGCGCGGCAGTGCCCAGCATCAGAACGGCGCAGAGAATTCCCGACTGCCGAAACGCGGCGGCAAACGCGCGCCCGGTCTCCGCCCGGTCCTTTCTGCGGGCAATGGCGGAAAAGGCCACAACCGCCAGCGCGCTGGGAATGAACATGGGCGCGAGGGCGAAGGTGAACGCGGCGTCGTAAAGCCCGACCTGCCGGCTGCTCAGCAGCGTCACCGCCACCACCGTGTCGAGCTTGCGGTCGCAGTATAGGCCGACAGTGGTCGGCAGGAAGGGCAGCCCTTCCCGAATCAGAGTCACACCGTCGCGGATTCTGACGGGCCTGCCGGCCATCAGACTCCCGAGGCTGACGCCGATTCTCGCCGCGCCGACCGCCAGGTTCGTAATAAGCATGGCGATGACGAAATAGAACACGGTCCCTATATCCACGAACCAGATTATAACTAACAAAGCCATATTGATCAGGGTCACGGACGTGGTCATCGCGTTGTAACGCGCGAACCTGCCCATGCCCTGATCCATGCTTTGCAGACACGTTATTATGAAATTGAACGGGATGAACATGAGCATCAGGCGGGAATACCAGACGAGGTCCTGCTTGTCCGGCGGGAGCAGGCTGGGCAAAATGAAATATCCCACGGGAAGCACAAAGACGGCCAGGCCGAGAGTTGAAAAGACGCCCAACCTTGACACGTCCGGATAACTCTCAGGCCGCTCCGCCGCGCGGCGGGCAAGCACCCAGTGGCAACCCAGCGTCCCCAGGCCGGCGATGATCATGGGCCAGAGCATGACGGCTGAGAGCGCGCCTTTGCCGGACGGGCCGAGTATCCGCGCGGTAAGAACCCCGGTGATAATGGTTGCGAAGCGGATGATGAAGTTCGCCCCGACGGTCAGGATAGTCCCCCGCAGAGCGCTGTCGCCTTTCCCCATCAACCCCTCCCCCCGGCAGTCCCCGCGCTTGAGCCGATCAGCCGGGGATGAACAAAACGCCGATCACGCGCCGGCTGGTCGGGCGGATTCTCGATGTTTGCGCTGCGTTCAATCACCTCTGACTCATCCTCAACAATCCTGCCCGGCTCAACGCGCCCGACTTTATGGTTTCGCCTTCACGGCGGGACTCCGCCTATAAACGGCGTCGGCCTGAACGTAAAGGCCCGTGGCTGCGGAGCGCGGGAGCATGCCGCTGAATCCCATCATTGAGAAGCCGGCCCCGGTTAGAATCGCGTCAATTTCGGGAAGGAGCGCCTGTCCTTCGTACAACTCGATGACGCTGACTTCCAGGTAGACCAGCGCGCAGCGTTCGAGCGTCCTCGTCGCGCCGCGCAGAACTTGCGCTTCGAAACCCTGGACGTCAATTTTGAGCATGATCGGATCGCTCATTCTGATTTCGGCGGCCCATGCGTCCAGAGGCCGAACCTCGACCTTTATCTGCGTCTCTAAGCCGCTGCCTGGAAAGCTGGCTTCCATCAGACCCGTCATGGGCAGCACTGAAGACCGTGCCGTGCCGTCGAACCGACGGAATTGCGTTGTTTCGCTCTTCTGGCCGCAGGCGAGTTGAAATGCCTTGAATTTCGGATCGCGTCCCATGTTGGCGACAAGTTCGGTAAAGCATTCAGGAATCGGCTCGAAGCTGAATATTGCCGCATTCGGAAGGGCTTTGCGGGCCTCCCCGGCAAACTCGCCGACATGGGCGCCGACGTCCAGCACGGTTTGTATCCCGCATTTGCGCATGATGCCCGGCAGGGGATCGGGCTGTCTGCGCAGCAGTTCCATCCCTAACGCATTGAACGGCGCTTTGATCGCCTTCTTTATCAGGCTGTTCACCTAACGCCCTCTCTTCACAGGCGAAATTACGTTCTGCCGGCCATCAGTCGTGGACGCCCGCCGGTCTGTAATTGGTAAACATCAATGCGACTCTTTCCATGCGACAGAAAGACGAGGAATTATAGAACAGAATCCGCCCAGCGATTCAAGCCAATATTCCATGAGCCAGGGGATTCCGAATGCGGAGCAGGCCTTGTTGATAAATGCGCCAAATGTCGGTCAGTTTCACTTTCCACCGTCGCCGCTTGGTTCAACCCTTGACGATATCTGCCCGCTGCTAACGCGTGTCCGGATAAGTGTTCCCGCCGGGGCTTCTGAGGCGTCGCGGATGACTTTCCCCGTGTCCGCAAGCGTCGTGATGCTGTAGCCGCGATCCAGAATTCTCAGCGGGCTGAGCGCGTCCAGTCTCGCGGCCAGGGAATCCAGCTTCGCCCGGTTCTGCTTCAAGGAAAGGCGAATCGAGCCGGAAAGCCGGGTTTCAAGATCGTCCACCCGCTGGACGTGGCGCTGAATCATCTCCAGTGGACGCTGGGATACGCCCCGCTCCGCCAGCGCGTCCACTCGCTGGCGCGCGGCCTCCAGCCGCCAGCTCAGTTGCCGTCCCATGCGGCTGCGGAGGTTGTCAACCCGCCGCCCAAGCTCAATCCTGTCCGGCGTGACAATTGCCGCGGCCTCAGTCGGCGTCGCCGCGCGGACGTCCGCCGCGTAATCAGAGATCGTCACGTCAATCTCGTGTCCGACGCCGCTGACGACCGGTATGCGCGAGGCGGCGATTGCGCGGGCGACGATCTCTTCGTTGAACGGCCAGAGGTCTTCCAGGCTCCCGCCGCCGCGCCCGACTATCATCGCGTCAAGCTCCGGCATGTTTTTATTTAGCCTTTCGATCGCCGCTGCGATGAGGGGCGCCGCGCCGTCGCCCTGGACTCTTACGGGATAGATGAAGACGTCGAGGTCCGCCCCGCGCGATTTCAATATGCGCAGCATGTCGCGCAGGGCCGCGCCGGTCGGGGAGGTGACTATTGCTATCCGCCTGGGGAACTCCGGCAGGGGTTTCTTGCGGGCGGCCTCGAACAATCCCTCCGCCCTCAGTTTTTCGAGCAGTTGCGTGAAGGCGAGCTGAAGCGCGCCCATGCCCTTGGGCATTATCCGGGAGACGGAGAGCTGGTATTTGCCCTGCGGCTCGTAGACGGTTATCCGCCCGAAGGCGAAGACCTCCATGCCATGCTCCAGCGTGAAACGGAGCCTGGCCGCGACCGTGCGCCACATGACGGCGCTCAACTGCGCGGCGTTGTCCTTCAGCGTGAAGTAGACGTGGCCGCTCTGATGGTACTTCAGGTTCGATATCTCGCCGACGACCCAGACGTCTGCGAACTGGTTTTCCAGTTGTTTGCGAATTTGAGCCGTCAGTTGCGAGACGCTCAGCAGCGGGGCGTCCCCGATCAGTTCCTCCGGCGGACGACCTCCCGAATCCCGCATATCCTGCCTTTGTTGCATGTTCGTCCCCGATCAGCCCTTCTTCGGCATGATGAGGGGGTTGGTCCATGCGCGGCGTCCCTGTGCGTCAACGATCTCGATGCGGACATAGGGCCAGTCGCCGCGCGGTTCGCACTCGTATCGCGTCAGCGAATCGCAGCAATCCGCCTTCACCCATCGCCCCGTCGAATGCCTGGACATTATCCGGATTTCCCGCGCCGGGGAGCATTCGATCAGCAGCTTGCCATCGCGCAATCCGACGTATTGGATCACAGGGCCGCAACTGGCGTAATAACAACCAGTGCGTATCGCCTCAATCGCCCCGGCCAGGTCCGGCGATTTCGCCTTGAGCATGGTCCAAGCGCCATAGAGGTCCCTGTCGCCGTGGACGTCGTCAACCGCAACGGCCGGGAGCATCCTTCCGGCGGCCAGCATGTCATCCCAGTGGACGGAGCTTGTCCCCTTGCCGATGTTGCGGCAGGTCGAGTTCTCGACCTCGAAGGCAACGATGCCGCGCACCGGTTCCATCTCCCGGATTGTCAGCCCGCACCAGTATGGATGCCCGAGTATGACCATGCCGCCGGCGTCGGTTGTGAGTTTTATCTGTTCTTCAATCGTATTCTGGTTCTTAGGATTGAAGTCCTGCGGCACGTTCAGGTTGACGATATGGTAGTAGGCGAACTTGTCCGCCGTCTGGGCGGTGGTCTCGACTCCGCGTATCAGGATCATGCCCATCGGGTCGAGCGCGTCCACGTCAACTACGGCGTTATGATCGGTGAGCGCCAAAACGCGATAACCTTCCCGCGCGTACTGCCCTATCCGCTCCTGCGGCGGGACGGAGCCGTCCGATACGGTTGTGTGCGTGTGGAGGTTTGCTTTCAGCCATTCGCCTTCAACGTCGAAGGGATTGACAATCACTGGATCGCGCGGAAGTTCCTGCATTGTTGTTCCTTTGAAAAAGTGGTCAGCCTGCAAAACCGGGTTGGCTTCCCGCGCGGCGCACGTTGATCTCATCAACGACCGCATTATCCGGAAGCGTCAGGAGGAACATCACAATCCCGGCCACGTCTTCGGGGCGGATAAGGCCGCTGCGATCGAGATCGGGGCGCGCCCGGCTGATCAGCTCGGTATCTGTGCCGCCCGGGCAGATTGCTTGAACGCGTATGTTGTCCGCCTGGCCCTCGACGGCTAGGACCTTGGTCAATCCCATGATCGCATGCTTGGAGGCGGAGTAGACCGCCTGATTGGGGTAGCCCTTGCGGCCCACGACGGAGGAGACGTTGACGATCCGCCCGCCGCCGGTCCCGGCCATCCAGAGCATCTCCTCCCGGCAGCAGAGGAACGTGCCGCGGGCGTTGACGCGCATGACGCGGTCCCACTCGTCGCCGGTGGTCTCAACCGCCTTCTTGAAGACGCCGATTCCGGCGTTGTTCACGGCCATGTCCAGGAACGGCCACCTTGTCTTGAGTTCGCAGAAGAGGGCCTTCACCTGCGCCTCGTCGCCGACGTCACATGGCAGGGCAACTATCGTCGCGCCGGTTTCTGAGGCGAGCCTCGCGCGGGCGGATTCCAACCGTTCCGTATTCACGGCGGTTATGCACACGTTCGAGCCGGAGAACGCCAACGCGCGGGCTATGGAATAGCCGATTCCCCTGCTGCCGCCCGTGACGAGGCTGAACGCGCCCTCAGCCCTGAACTGAACCGCCCTTTTCTTGGTCAAATCGCGTTCGGAGGATTGATCCACGTATGACTCCAACTGCGCGTACTCCCGCTGGAGCGCCGCGCCGAATTATCCGCCAGATTTGAGTCTACAGCAGATCGCTCCGGCTGACAAGCGTGGCAGCCGTGTTGACTGTCGGGACGGAGGCGGTTATTTTTCCATCCGCAGAAGACGCGCGCTGGACGGCGAATGCGTCCGATGTCGTAAATGAGGGACATTCATTGCGTTTCAACAGGCTGGACAACGCGGCGTTGAGTGAGTTGAGGAGCGTCGTCGGAGAGCGGAACGTGCTCACCGGGAGGGCGGACCTCCTCTGCTACTCCTATGACGCGACCAAGCAGGAATCGCTCCCCGAGGCTGTCGTCATTATCACGGACAGCCGGCAGGCGCGGGAACTCGTTCTTTTCTGCAATCGGCGGCTTGTTCCGCTCTACGCGCGCGGCGCGGGCAGCAATCTCTCCGGTGGAAGCTTCCCCAGCTTCGGCGGCATCGTCGCGGACTTCTCGAAGATGAACCGCATCCTGTCAATCTCCCCGGACGACCTTGTGGCAGTGGTGGAGCCGGGGGTGATAACGGGCGATCTTCAGCGGAAAGTTGCGGAATTCGGCTTGAAATATCCCCCCGACCCGGCCAGCGCCGATTTCTCGACGATAGGCGGCAACATTGCCGAATGCGCCGGGGGGCTGACCGGCGTAAAGTATGGCGTGACAAGGGATTACGTGCTATCGCTGGAAGTCGTCACCGGCTCCGGCGAGCTTGTCCGCCTCGGCAGGCCGACGCTGAAGGACGTCGCCGGGCTTGACTTGACGAGGCTGGTGGTAGGCTCTGAGGGCACGCTGGCTCTTGTCACCCAGGCGACGCTTAAGTTGATACCCATGCCCGAATCCGAGGCAGTCGTGCGGGCGTGCTACGACAGCCTGGAAAAACTGGCCGCCGCATGCGGGCGCATCTTCGCCAGACGGATTTTCCCGACGACCATGGAGTTCATGGACCGGCCAAGCCTGGACTGCGTCAGGGACTACCGCAAGACGGACATCCCGCTGGAGACTGACGCGCTCCTGCTGGTCGCGCTGGACGGCTCCGCCGCCGAAATGCAATCCCAGGCGGAGAGGGTGAAGGAAGCGTGTCTGGAGGGCGGTGCGTTCGACGTCAGGACGGCTTTGCTGCCGGAAGACCGCGAGCGGCTCTGGGGCGCCCGCAAGGCGATATCCCCCGCGCTTTACAGGATTGCCCCGCGAAAGCTGAATGAGGACATCTGCGTTCCAAGAAGCAAGCTGCCGGAGATGGTCCGAAGGATCGCGGCGAGGGCCGGGCAGTTCCCCACGCTGAAGGTCATCAACTTCGGCCACATCGGGGACGGGAACATCCACATGAACGTCCAGCATGAGGACACGGAGGAGGACTACAGGCTCTCCCATCAGTTCATGGCATCGGTCATGCCGGACGTGGTTGAGCTTGGCGGAACGGTGTCCGGCGAGCATGGAATAGGCAACCGGAAAGTCGAGTTCCTTCCGATGGAGCTTGGCCCGCAGGTTCTGGAATTGATGAGAAAGGTGAAGAAAGTTTTCGATCCGCGTGGTATACTGAATCCAGGTAAGTTGTTGCCCGCAGGCGACACAGAGATTGAGACGGCGAACGGAGGCGCGACCAGAGCGTGACTATGGAAGAAGGCGGAAAGACACAGCCGATGCTGTTCGAGCGGGATTCGAGCTACGTTTCCTACCGGGCGGCGGGGAACCAGCGTTTCGGTCCGTATCAGTTGGACGAGTTGATTGTCTATTATCGCTGCCCCGGCTGCAAGAAGGAGATGAGGCCCAGCTTCGCCCGTTTCTGCATGGGGTTCGCCAGTCTCGATGAATTCCGGCGAGCGGCCGTCAATCTTTTTGAAAGGGCTTCAAGGCGCTCCGGATGCGAACATTGCGGACAGGAGGCCAAGGAACAGCTTCTTAAGCGCCGCTCTTATTTTTTCCACTTTTCCTATTTCAAGAAGAAGGACTTTATTATCGAGGTAAGAAGAACGAGCGGCAGGATTTTCTGTCGTTACGCGCTCATGGACGACCAGGGCGTGATCGAACACCTCACCAGGGAGCAGATTGCCGGGGCGGACGTTTATTTCGATCCGGGGATGGCCGAATTCCGGCAGGGTTACGCCGAGTTGACATTCCACAGTCGTCTTGAGGACGCGCGAGTGCATCTTTCCCGCGCCCTGTACCTGCATCCAGTCTTCCCGGAGGCGGAGCTGGAGCTGGCCCGGCTGTCGCTGGCCTGCGGCAAGCCCGGAGAGGCTGACGAACACCTTGAACAGGCCGAGCGCATGGGCACTTCGGACCTCCTGTCGCGGCTTCTGCGGGCGGAGATATTCATCGCAGAGGGCGCTTTCGTGAAGGCGCAGAGCATCTGCCGGGACATCCTGATCAAATATCCGGAGGAGGCTGACGGCTTCTACCTTCGCGGCATGGCCTACCTGAACGAGGGCAAGAAGAACCTGGCCGCGCGCGATTTCAAACAGGCGATATCGCTGGACTCGGCGCATGCCAGGTCCATCAAAGCCCTGCATGAGCTTGGCATTGAACTTCCAGAAGAGTCCGTATTGCATCGGCTGAAGAAACCACATCCGATTGACGACGCTTGACATAACGACGGCATGACTATAAGAAATCATCAGCGCAATCATATGAGTTACCCGTTGCAGACAATGGCCGGAAGGAACGGACGGCGAAAGAAGGGCCGTTGCCTGCTTACATTGTTATGCCTGCCGGCCATGATACTTACGACGGCTGGCGGCGGGGATGCAGTGATATGCGTAAGCGATGGGGGCATCGCGCTTGAACCGGCCGTCGGCAGGATGGGGTATTTCAGCGATGGGGCGGATTCCGTGTGCGCCTGCCGTGATGAAGAACAACAGGATGAAGGCTCCCTTCGCAGCGGAGAAATGCGCTGCTCAGACCTGACGCTGACATTCGGCGGATCTCAATCAACCGCGAAAACCAGAGCATTCCGCCACCTCGTCCTTGCCTTGCGCGTTCAGGATGACATCAATCGGCGAAGCGCCCCGTATATTCAAAGTCCGGCGTCTTCAGCCTTCGGCTTTCCTGATGACTCGCTTCGCGAACTTATCGAATCTGTCGTTATTATAATCTAATAAATCCCGCCTCGCGGCCGTGATAAATCCCTGATCTTCGCTCCTGTGCGGTTCCGAAGATCGCCGCGCTCTCCCCTTGCCGGGATCATTCCACTGGAAGGAACTCAATGAAACCAATACCCGCATTAATTTTTTTCCTGGCTATTGCTTCTTTCTCAAGCCTTTGCGTGTCGGCGGAGGAGACTGCGCCCCCGCATCAAACCCGGCAGCCCGGCGGGAATCCGGACGGCGCGCCGGAGACTTCGGGACCAATAACGCTTCGCGCCGCCTTGTCGCGGACTCTGCTTGAAAATCCCGAACTCCAGGCATGGTCTCTTGATATCCGCGCAGCCGAGGCCGGAGTTCTTCAGTCCCGGGCGCTGCCGAATCCAGAACTGGGCGTCGAGGCGGAGAACGCGGCCGGTTCCGGGGAGTACCGCGGAGCGGACTCTCTGGAAACAACCATCGGCGTCAGCCAGCTCATCGAGCTTGGCGGCAAGCGCGCCCAGAGGCATCGCGTGGCGGACCTGGAGAGAAAGCTGGCCGAGTTCGACTATCAGTCGGCGCGGACGCGCGCGCTGGTCGGGGTCGCGCAAGCCTTCGCGGATGTCCTTGCGGCGCAGGAACGGGCGAGACTGGCGGAGGATGTTTCAACAATCGTGGCGGAGGCGGCCGGCGCAGTCTCTGCGCAGGCGCGCGTGGGCAAGATATCCCCCGTCGAGGAGCAGAAGGCCGCGGTCGAGCTGGCTCTGAGCCGCGTGGAATCCGACAGGGCAAGCAACGAGCTTGAGCTTGCTCGGAAGCGTCTGGCTGCGTTCTGGGGGGATGAGGACGCAAATTTCTCGCGCGCTGAAGGAAGCCTGGAGCATCCTCTTGCAGTTCCGGAATATGCAAGGCTTGCGGGCAGACTGTCCGAGAACCCGGACATCGCGCGATGGGCCATTGAGATCGAAAGGAATCGCGCGGCGCTGAAACTTGAAAACGCGAACGCCTTCGCGGACCCGACGGTCAGCGCCGGAGTCAGACATTTCAAGGATTCCGGCGACCATGCTTTTGTTGCGGGCGTGTCCGTGCCCATTCCAATACTCAATAGAAATCAGGGAGCCAGGCGACAGGCTCAGTTCCAATTGTCGAAGGCGACCCAGTTGCGCCGCGCGGCGGAGCTTGGCGTCCGCGAGCGCCTGGCGGAACTCTACAGCGATCTCAAAACGGCCGCGTCTGAGGCCTCAACGCTCAGGGATCAGGCGATCCCCGCCGCCGAGAGCGCGATGACCGCCGCGCAGCGGGGATTCGAGATGGGCAAATTCAGCTACCTCGAAACGCTTGACGCCAGAAGGACCTACGTCGAGACCAAATCGAGATACCTGGACGCTCTGGCGGCATGGCGCAAGACGGCCGCAGAGATCGAGGGATTGACGGGAGAGGCGATTTCAGGGGGCGGATCAGTCAAGACGGCAGCACAGGAGACCGGCGATGCAAGTCAATAGAGGAAAAATCACAGGCAATTTCGGAATGGCGCTCTTCGTATTCACGCTCATGAGCGGAATCCTTCTCTGGATGACCGGCTACCTGCGCCTCGGTGCTCAGACGGCGTCGGCGACTCAAACCGAAGCGCATGAGGAGGCGCACGGCGAGGCTAGCGGAGCGGCGCACGGAGTAGCGCAGGGGCATGATCACGAAGGAGAGGCAGCGCCCTCAAGCGGCGATCATTCTGAAGAATGCGCTGACTGCGAGGAAGCGGAAGGAGCCGATATCGAGAGCGTCGGCAAAACCGCGAAGGAATCATGGAACGCGCAGATCGCCGCGATTGAGAAAGAAAACTGCGAGCACGGCGGGCCGATTGTCGAATGCGACAAGTGCCGATTCGAGGCCGGCGTCGTGAAGGTCATCCCGTCAGTGAGCGGGGGATTGATCGCCTCCGCGCCGGTCGAGGAGCGGGAAGCTGTCAACGTCCTGCGGCTCAACGGCGAAATACAGCATGACCCGACGCGCGTCGTCGAGGTGACGCCCATCGTCTCCGGCAGAATAGCAGGCATCAGAGCGGAGTTGGGACAAACTGTCCAGGCCGGGGACGTTCTTGCAGTCATTCTGTCTCCGGAGTTGGGCGAGGCGCGCGCGACATGCGGCAGGTCCGCCGCCGCGCTGGAGATCGCCCGCAAGGAGCAGCAGAGGCAATCAGGGCTGAACGAGGCGTTGGAGGCATTGTTGAGACGCCTTGACGCCGAAGGTGGCGCGGGAGATTTCGGCTCATCGGATGCCGACGGGGTCATAGGCGAATGGAAGTCGAAGCTGCTCGGCGCGGCGGCGCGTCTGAAGGTTGCACGTTCCGCGCTCAAGCGGGAGGAGGAGTTGCATGAGATGAAGATCTCAAGCGCGGCGGAGCATGAGAGCGCCGATCAGGAATTCCAGACCGCGCAGGCCGAATACAACGCGTTTATCGAGGAGGTCAGGCTCAACCTGGCACTGGACAAACTGCGCGCCGACAGGGGCGTTCAGCAGGCCGAGGCCGACCTTGCGGCCGCGCAAAGCCGGTTGAAGATCATGGGAATTTCACCTGACGCCCCGGACGACGGAGAGCCGTCGCGCCTTGAGGTCAAGGCTCCGAGAAGCGGAACGATCATCGCCGCCGGCGTTTCCGAAGGAAAATTCGCGGAAACGTCAACGACACTGTTCACGGTGGCCGATCTGGGCAGTCTGTGGGTCTGGTGCGACCTTTACGAGAGAGACCTTTCCGGCATTCACGCGGCCCTTGCCTCAAGCGGGACAATCAAGGCCGTTATCCGCGTTGCGGCATTCAAGGATCGCGCGTTCGAGGGGACGGCGGACCTTATCGGCAGCGAATTTGACGAACACACGCGGACGGTCAAGGTCAGAATCCGCGTCGCCAATCCCGACCGCGCGCTCAGCCCCGGCATGTTCGCCCATGCCGAAATACCCCTGCCTTTGGGGAGGCGCGCGCTGGTCATCCCAAACGAGGCGCTCCTTTCTGACGAGGGCCGGTTCTTCGTGTTCAAAAAGTGGCGGGACGACATGTGGGTGCGGCGAGACGTCAGGCCGGGACGTTCGCAGGGAGGGTTTGTGGAGATCGTAGCGGGAGTCGCCGGCGGCGACGTCATAGTCACACGCGGCGCGTTCATGCTCAAGAGCGACGTCCTGCGCGGCAAGATGGGCGCGGGTTGTGCGGACTGAGTCCGGGGAGGATGGAATGATACTCGAAAAACTGCTGGGCTTTGTCCTGCGGATGAGACTGCTGACGGCGCTGACGGCAATCCTGATCCTCGGCGCGGGTATCGCCGCGTGGAAGCGGCTGCCGATTGACGCCTTTCCGGACGTGACGAACGTTCAGGTAATGATCCTGGCCGAAGCGCCGGGACTGGCCCCCGGGGAGGTTGAGCGGCTGATAACTCAGCCTATTGAGATCGAAATGGGCGGGCTGCCGGACGTGACGCAGGTCCGCTCCCTTTCGAAGACCGGACTGTCGCAGGTGATCGTCGTCTTTACGGACGAGACCGACACCTATTTCGCGCGGCAGCTTGTCTTCGAGCGCCTCAGCCAGGCGCGGGAACGCCTTCCTGAAGGTGTAGAGCCTGAAATGGGGCCGATTTCCACAGGGCTTGGAGAGATATACCAGTATGTTATTGAGGGGGTGTTCCACTGCCCGGAACATCCTTCGGAGTGGTCGCGCGACCCCGGCAAATGCGGGCAATGCGGCAGGGAGTTCGCGGCAAGCGCTCACGGTCTGGCCGATCTCAGGACGCTTCAGGACTGGCTCATCAGCCCGCAGCTTCGCCGTCTGCCGGGCGTGACCGAGGTGAACAGCTTCGGCGGATTTGTCAAGCAGTACCACGTTGTTCCCGATCCCGCGCTGCTTTTAAAGTTCGGCATCAGCCTGAACGACATCATTGAGGCCCTTGAATCCAACAACGCCAATGCGGGCGGCGGGTTCATAACGCGGGATTGGGAACAGATCAACGTCGTATCCAGCGGGCTTCTCAAGACGATTTCGGACATTGAGACGATAGTCCTGAAGGCCGAGGACGGAACGCCGGTTTATCTCAGGGACGTCGCCGAGATCAGCGTCGGCAATCAGACGCGCAACGGGGTCGTTACGCGGGACGGGCGCGGGGAGGCCGTCATCGGCATGGTGATCATGCTGAAGGGAGCCAATTCAAAGATTGTGGTCGAGCGCGTGAAGGCGGAGATTCCGAAGATTCAGAACTCCCTCCCGCCGGGCGTCAGGATCGTGCCGTTCTATGACCGGACGAGCCTGATCCAGGCCTGCATCGGCACAATAACCGGCGCGCTCGGTCAGGGTGTCATTCTTGTCGTGATCGTCCTTTTCCTTCTTCTCTGGGACATGCGCGCCGCGCTTACGGTAGCCGTCTGTCTGCCGGTGACGGTCGGGATAACGTTCCTGCTCATGGACTGGCGGGACGTGACCACCAATCTCATGAGCCTGGGCGGGCTGGCTATCGCGATCGGGATGGTTGTGGATGGCTCCATCGTCATAACGGAGAACATCTCCAGACATCTCCGCGACAAGGCGGAATCCGAGCTGTCCCGCATCGAGGTTGCTCATATCGCCGTCAATGAGGTCGCTCGTCCGGTGGTATTCTCGACGCTGATAATCATCATAGTTTTCCTGCCGCTTTTCACGCTCCAGTCGCTTGAGGGCAAGATGTTCAAGCCGCTGGGCCTGACCATGTGCTTCGCGATGGCCGGCGCGCTGATCGCGGCGCTGACGATTGTGCCGGTTCTGGCGTCGCTCCTGGTCAGGAGGGCATCCGCGACTGGCGGCGAGAATCTACTCGTCAGGATCGTTCAGAGGACTTATGCGCCCATCCTTGCGCTTGCGATGCGCGGGCGCTGGATGACGGCTGCCGTCGCGGCGAGCGTCATGGTCGGGGCGTTTTCCCTGCTTCCGAAACTGGGGACGGAATTCCTGCCCGCGCTCGACGAGGGCGCGATAGCGATCAACTGCGTTCGCCTTCCCACGGCAAGCGTCGAAGGCTCCGCGCTGCAAAGCTCCGCGATTGAAAAACGCCTGCTGGAGAAGTTCCCTGAGGTCACGACCGTTGTCTCGAAAACTGGCCGGGCGGAAATCTCCGAGGACCCCATGGGGCCGGAGCAGAGCGACCTCTTCATCATGCTCAAACCGCCCGGCGAATGGACGGACGGACGGACGAAAGAGCAACTTGTCGAGGAAATCAACGCGGAACTCGCGCTCTTTCCCGGCATACGCCCCTCCTTCTCGCAACCAATCTCCCTGCGCGTGAACGAGTTGATCAGCGGCATCAAATCGGACGTGGCGATCAAAATATCTGGCGAGGACATGGAAGTCCTGCGCGGGGTCGGGGAACGCATGGCCCCGTTGCTGGCTTCAATTGCCGGGGCGGAGGACGTAAAGATCGAACAGGTCTCCGGCTTCACCCAGCTTGAGGCGCGGGTGAACAGGGAGGCGATGGCCAGGCACATGATCAACGCCCGCGACATAAGCGACCTCATCGAGACCGCAGTCGGCGGCAGGATCGCAACAACGATCTTCGAGGGACAGAGACGGTTCGCCGTTCTCGTCCGCTTCCCGCAAGAGGCTCGCAGCAACCTTGAATCTCTTGAAAGGCTGCTGGTTCCGTCGCCCCTGGGATATGATGTCCCTCTTGGCGACGTTGCCGGCATTGTTGAGACCGACGTGCCGGCGCAGATCAGCCGCGAGGATTCGCGCAGGCGTCTGATCGTTGAGTGCAATGTCCGCGGGCGCGACATCGGGGGGTTCGTCGCCGAAGCTTCCGCGAAGATGGCCGGCATCGAGGCAGGTCTGCCGCAGGGCTACCGGATTGACATGGGCGGCCAGTTCGAGAACCAGCAGCGCGCGATGGCCCGACTGATGATGGTCGTTCCGGTGGCGCTGCTGCTCATCTTCGTCATGCTCTACGTGTCGCTGGGTTCGCTCAGGAGCGCTCTGCTCGTCCTGGTCAACCTGCCGTTCGCGCTTGTCGGTGGGATAGCGGCGATTTATCTGCTGGATATCAACCTGAGCGTATCGGCATCCATCGGCTTTATAACGCTGCTGGGCATCGCCGTTGAGAACGGGCTGATACTGGTCACCTTCTTCGACCAGTTGAGGAAGGAGGGACGCCGGGTAAATGACGCGGTTTCCGAGGCGTGCCTGTTGCGGGTGCGCCCTCTTATGGGAACCACACTTACGACCCTGCTGGGACTGCTTCCCATGATCTATGCGACCGGCTCCGGCTCGGAGATTCAGAAACCGCTTGTGGCCGTCATCTTCGGCGGGCTGGTCAGCTCGCTGATTCTGACTCTGGTGATACTGCCGGCGCTTTATTCGCTGGTGAATGCCGACAGGTCAGAGCAGGCGGGCGCAGACAGTATTCCGGAAGGGGGAGTGAACAGTCAGTAGCCCTGCCAGGGCTATTATCTGTGATTACTCCAATTCCCGCCCATTTGGGATAGGCATTGTCAATAATTTAACACGCCACGACCTGCCCAGTCCTGCGTCCCATTAAACATCTGTCCATTTTAAATGTCCCATTGTCTTATATGCAATATCCGTGCAGAACATTATTGATCACGACAGGGTCAATAACCTTGAATCGGATCCGAAAAATAAATCAAAATCGGCAAACGAGATTCTGGCGATTCAGGCCCGTTTATCGTCATGAAGCCGCCGAGTCCGTTTTGCTTAAAATGAATTGACATCGGCACATGCAAACAATAGAGTAATGTCCAAAGCAGGAGTCTGTTCCCGGCAGCCCATCCTTGGGCCGGGAGGATTCCATGCCGAAGCCTCTGGAGAGGTTCATGTCCGATCAGAACCCGCCTAATCAACCGGGCCAACCCGGAAGCGATCAAGCGACCGGAGCCAGGTCCTCCAGGTTTGCGGAATGGCTCTACAGCCACCAGAAACCTGAGGATGAAGCCGAGGGAAGGGCTGCTGAGTCGGCGGGAACAAGCCCGCAACTGCCGGCCGCAACTCCAACCAGAGAGGATTCCGGAACCAGGCTTCAGGTAATTGACGAAACGCTGTCGGAACTTGGCGACAGACTTGCGAATATAGAAAGCCTGCTGCGTTCAACGGTTGACACTTATCATAACTTCGTTCAGGGTATTCAGAAGGCTCTGACCATGCTGGTCAAGAATCAGGAAACCCTGGCCAAGCGCTTTGATAAGATAAACGAGACTCTGGAACAGGCTATTGCCAACGGCATGTCCGCAGGAGGGGGAGCGGCGGGGCTTGAGCAGACTGGAGACGCCACAAGCCAGGCCATGGATCAGCTTGGGCCGCCCCCGCCAACCGCTCCTCCGGCACTGCTGAAAGATCCGACCCATGTAAAAGCCCGCCGCATCGCCAACGCCATGGTCAGCGATCTTGAGGCATATAACCGTTCAATCCTGGTTGACGCGATCAAGCAGGGAACGGTGGAGAACGTTCTACTGAAGCAGATTGCCGACATGCGTTCGCAATACGAACGCCGCGTTCCTCAGGCCGTCAGGGACAAGCATGACTACCTGCAGGAAGCGTTGCAGTTGATGATCTACCGCAAGAAAGCCGAAGCTCTTGGACTACAGGTTCCCGGAGGCGCAGCGCCGCCGCCCGCCAAGCCTCAGGCGGGTGCCGTCGCAGCTCCCGCTCAGGCTGCCGCGCCGGCAGCGACTGGATTGCGCGCCAATGTCGTGCTGGCCGGCCCGGTACAGGAGAGCATGATCGCGGACATTATCCAGTTGCTGAGCAACAACCGCGACACAGGTGTCTTCCGCATCGCAAGCGACAAAGGCGAAGTCATTTTCTACTTTGTTCAGGGCATGATCCACGACGCCTCTTTCGGCGCGTTGAAGGGCGAGAAGGCGTTCTTTGAGGGATTCTCAATCAACGAGGGGCAGTTCGAATTCGAGCGTCAGCAGGATCTGCAGGTTGAGCGGACCATCCAGATGGAAACCTCATTCCTGATCATCGAAGCGCTCAGACGGATTGACGAAGGACAAGCCAAGGTGGCGCCGGGTTGACGCCGCGCAGCAAGCGGAACATCCCCATCTCGCCCGGTTCGCATGGGATAATGTTTTTTCAAGTTTCCTGAGACAAGAGGTTGAGAGCATGACTGAGAACGAAAAGCAGGCCGCCGGCCCGGAACGCGCCGAGGAAGTTCAGCAGGCGCAGAAACCGGCCGATGAAAATCAGCCGGGCGCTCCGGGAGTCCTTGATGAGGAAGATGACGCGACAGCGACGGGAAACCTGGTCATAGTCGTCGTCATAATCCTTGTCCTCGTAGTCGTCTGGTTGTTCAACAAACTCTGGAAGAAGGATGATACGGCGATGCCCCCCGCGGGACAAACGCCCGCCGCGAACGTCCAGCAACCCGCCCAGCAGTCTCAGCAACCCTCCGGCCCCGCCGCGCCGACAACCTACGCGGAAAGGCGCACGGAAGAACTGAAGCGTGTCCGCGGAATGATGTTCAAGCAGACGGGCGACGCCGGAAATCGCTATATTGTCGCAATCGGCCCCAGGCCCAAGCAGGTCGAAGGCAATGTTCAATTCGTTGAGGGCGAACTCTTCGACGTGACTAAAACCGCCGAAGGCTTCGATATCGGCGATCTGGTCCCGTGCGGATTCAAGGACAACCTGGCCATACCGACGCAGAAGAATCCGATCATCCTCAAGATGCTCGGAACCCCCGACCTGACCGCCCCCCGCTTCATGAAAGCTGCTGAGGCGACCTTCCTGCGGGACGATGAGGATTTCGTGCTGGGAATCGTCATTGACGGAGAGGCGCGCGCCTATCCGTGCAATATCCTGAGCCACCACTTCCTGATCTATGACACAGTGGCGCAAAAGAAGGTCGTCGTTATCTTCAACGGATTCACCTTCGCGTCGTCAGCCTTCAAGACAAACATCGGAGATCACGAGTCATTTATCGGATTCGCCGGAAGGCTCTATCGCGGCAATATTGTGCTTTACGATGACAAGACTGGCTCTCTCTGGGATTCCCTGGAAGGCGCGGCATTGACCGGCGCCTGCTCCGAAAAGGGATTGTCGCTGGAAGCCGTGCCCGTTGAAGCCGTGAAGTGGGGTTGGTGGAAGAAACAGCATCCCGACACGACCGTCCTGAGCATGGAAACCGGCGCGGAAAGCCATGTGACGCAGATGGGCGCCAGCTACATGCAGAATTTCCTGGATCAGGCGGCCGGTTACTACAGAAGCGATGCGCTCTTCTCCACGGTCCCCTATTATGACCCGAAGACATCGCCGCTGGGCGCAAAGGAGATCGTGTTCGGCGTTCATACGCCGGGCGGCAACCGCGCTTACAAGCGCACTTCCCTGATTAACCTGCAGGAACCGATCAAGGATAAGATAGGCAACGTGGAGATAACTGTCGCATGGAACGCGGAAAAGGGTGTCCCCGATTTCCAGGCGGATGGGAAACCGATCGCGGCAATGCCTATGCTCTGGTTCGGATGGCGCGCCTGCAATGCCGAGACAGACGTCTACCAGGATCCGGTGCCGGATTCCCTTGCGCCGAAGGATGATGCAAAGGCTGCGCCTGCGCCAACCGATGCGCAACCTGCTCCTGTTGAACCGCCCAAGGCCCCGTAGCCCGGTCTTTCAATAAAAAACATGAACGCCGTTCGGAACGCATACCGTTCAGGACGGCGTTTTCTTTTCACGCTCTCAGACCGGAACATCAAGCTTGACAGCAATCAGCGCCGTAACTAAAGTCGGTTCCTGATACAATGGCGTTCGCGCGGAAAATGACGGTCCATACGTCCTTTTCTGTGAATTTTCAGAAACGCCGAGGACGCTGGAATGAAAAAGTGCATCTCCCAATGGGCGTTCAAGAACCAGGAACAGCGCTCCGCCGCGGAACTTTTCAAGACCGCCAAGGACGCGGGCTTCGAGGGCATCGAGCTGTGCGTCGGCATGAACGGCATCCTCACGCCTGAAACGACGCAAGAGCAATGCGGGAGACTGCTTGAGACCGCGAAAAAGGCAGACATTAAGATCACCAGCATGGCAAGCGGGCTGTTCTGGCAGTTTCGCCCGACGTCGCCGGATCAGGCCGTGGTTGACACGGCCAAGGACATCCTGACCAAGAGCCTGACGATCGCCGGATGGCTGGGTGTTGACAGCCTGCTGGTCATCCCCGGAGTCGTCGGTTGCGACTTCATACCGGGCTGCGAAGTAGTCCCTTACGACGTCTGCATGAAGAAGGCCGCTGCGTTCGTCAAGAGCGGATTGAAGGCCGCGAAGAAATCCGGCTGCGCCATGGCGCTGGAATACGTCTGGAACAAGTTCCTGCTCAGCCCCGTTGAATACCGCGATTTCATTGACCAGTTCGACAATCCGCTGGTCGGGTTCTACATGGATACCGGCAACATGCTCAACACAGGCTACCCGGAACAGTGGATAGCCATCATGAAAAAGCGGGTTAAAGCAGTCCATTTCAAGGACTTCCGACGTGACGTGGCGACTCTTGAAGGTTTCTGCGATCTTCTGGAAGGGGATGTTGACTGGCCGGCGGTAATGGCCGCCCTGAAAGCCATCAAATACAAAGGCCCCTGCACGGCGGAATACTTCGGGCTGGATGATAAAGCCCTCCTCAAGACAAGCAAAGCCATGGACAAGATTCTGGCCATGTAATCCGCGCAACTGATCCCTGGAAAAGCATCGAATGAGCCAATCCGCCAAACCGGGACGTTTGGATGTCAGCGTCGTGCTCCCCTCATACAATGAGGCAGAGGCCATGCCTTCCGTTATCGGCGACATACGGAAGGCGCTGGACGGCGGGCGCTGGACGTACGAAATCCTTGTCATTGACGACAGTTCAAGCGACGGAACCCCGGACATCGCAAGGAATCTCGGCGCAAGGGTGATAACCCGAAGGGTCAGGGGCGGCGCTGGAGCATCGCGAAAGACCGGCATCATCAACGCGCTTGGCGATATTGTTGTAATGCTTGACGCGGACGGGACTTACACCGCAGCCGATATCCCGAAGATGCTCGAATACTTCCCCGATTATGATCAGGTGAATGGCGCGCGCACCAGCGAGCAGGGAACCATGAAACTCCTGCGAACCCCCGCCAAGTGGGCCATCCGCATGCTGGCCATCTATCTCTCCCGTACTCATATCCCGGACCTGAACACCGGTCTGAAGGCGTTCAAGCGCAACATCATGTTGAATTATCTCTGGGTCATTCCGGACGGTTTTTCCTGCGTCACCACGATGACGCTGGCCTTCCTCTGCAACGGATTCGCTGTCAAATACATACCGTCCGAGTATCACCCTCGCATCGGCAAGTCCAAGTTCCACCCGATCAAGGATTCCGCCGCCTACTTTATGACCGTCATCCGGGTCATCATGTACTTCAACCCTCTTCGAGTTTTTCTTCCGCTCAGCATGGTCGTCTTAGCGGCCGGGATCGCGCGCGGGATATTTGACCATTTCTATACGGACGACCATGCGCTGCGGCAGGCGACCATCATCATGCTCCTGGCCTCTGTGATGATCTTCTCCATCGGCCTTCTGGCCGATCTGATCGTCGCCCGCGGGCGCGAGACCGCCTACCTCAATCTGCTCTCCAGCGGCAGGACGGAAAGCGACTGATGTGCGGAATCTGCGGATTCGTCGGACGGCGCGATCCGGACCTCCTGAAGCGGATGACCGACATCCTCGCCCACCGAGGGCCTGACGACGAAGGTTTCCGCGAATCCGACTACGCGTCCCTTGGTCATCGCCGACTCAGCATTATTGACCTTGCCACAGGCCGTCAGCCAATGCCCAACGAGGACGGCACCATCTGGACCGTCTTCAATGGTGAAATTTACAACTACCGGGAACTGAGGCGCCAACTGGAGCCGAAAGGCCACGTCTTCAAGACAAAATCCGACACAGAGGCAATCGTCCACGCCTATGAGGAATGGGGAACCTGTTGCTTTGAGAAGTTCAACGGGCAGTGGGGCATCGGCATCTGGGATGAACCGAACCGCCGCCTTGTCCTGAGCCGCGACAGGATCGGCATTAGGCCGGTCTACTACTGCCGATTGCCGGAGCGATTTCTCTTTGCATCAGAGTTGAAGTCCATACTCGAATGCGGCGACGTTCCGCGCGATCTCGATCCTGCCGCCCTGAACGATTACCTGAGCTTCCGCTATGTCTGCACACCGCACAGCATGTTCAAGGCCGCACGGCGACTGCCGCCGGCGTCGTTTCTGGTTTTCGAGGGCGGGAATCTCCGCATCGAGCCGTACTGGAAGCTCTCCCCGACCCCCATAGACGCAAAGACTCCGGCGGACTGCCACGCGCATTACCGCGAATTGCTCCAGGATTCCGTGGCGATGCGCCTGATAGCGGACGTTCCGCTCGGTGCGTTCCTCAGCGGTGGGATTGACAGCTCAAGCGTTGTCGCGCTCATGCGGAAAGCCTCAAACCATCCGCCCCGGACGTTCTGCATCGGCTTCGGAACGGACATTGATGAAACCGGTAAAGCCCGCCGGATAGCCGAGTTCGTCGGCGCGGAACACTCCGAGACGGTCATCGGGGAGGAATCGGTCGAGAGTCTGGAGAAGATCATCTGGCATCTTGACGAGCCGCTGGGCGACGCGATCATCATGCCGATCTACTTCCTGGCGCGCGAGGCCAGGAAGCAGGTCAAGGTCGTCCTGACCGGCGAGGGCGCCGACGAGACGATGGCCGGATACGTGCATCAGGTGGCCATGAACCTCGGGGAACGGTTCCGAAGGCTCATGCCGGGCTTTATGGCGCGCGGCGTCGTCCCGGCGATCATCCGGGGCATGCCGACGGCCCTGCTTAATCCATTCTTCCCATATCCGGCGGCGCTCGGCAGACGCGGCAGGGACCGCCTGGCGGCGTATTTCGAGGCCGGGGATAATCATGCGACTGCTTACCTGACGCTGACAACACTGTTCAGCCCGACGGAAAAAAGGAGGTTGCTGGCGCCGGAATGGCATGATAGCATCGCCGAAGCCGAAGCCGCCGTTGAGGCGGAGTTGTCGGATGCGCTGGCCGCCCGAAGCCCTGGAGACCTAGTCAACCGGATCTGCGATTACGACATAAAGCACTGGCTTCAGGACAACATCCTTTTCAAGCAGGACCGGTTGTCAATGGCGTGGGGGCTGGAAGGGCGCGTGCCGATGCTGGACCATCGCATTGTGGAATACTGCGCCGGCCTGCCCTTGAAGACCAAAATCCGCCGCATGCAGGGCAAGCAGTTGCTGCGCGGGGCGATGGACGGCGTTCTGCCCCCGGAGACCGTCCGCGCAAAGAAGCAGGCGTTCTACATGCCGACAGAGAAGGTCTTCGGCTCCGCCTTCGAGGGCTACGTCCGGGACATTCTGTCGGAGGACGCTGTTCGCAGGCGCGGCATTCTCGATCCGAAGGCCGTCGGCGAGATAACCCGGCGGGGGGGCGGCGGAGAATTGCTCAACAACAAGCAGATGATGGCCATCCTGCTGCTGGAGTTGTGGTTCAGGCAATACCATGAAAGCTGAATCGGTTCTGGCTAAGGCTGCGCTGAGTCAACTGCCCCGGATTCTGGGACTGGGGGACCGGCGCAAGGGCAGCCGGACCTGGGGCTGCTTCGACCGCCATTACTGGCATTACCGACTGCACGACTGGAGCAACGCGCGTTATCAGGAGGCGGCGTGGCTGATGGCTCTGGCCTACTCCAGCCCGATGCCGGAGAACCGGTGGCGCGGGCTTCCGGCGCTCAGGCAGTGGGCGCTGGCCGCCGTGGACTTCTGGGCGAAGTCGCAGAACCGGGACGGCAGCTTCAACGAGGTTTATCCCCGCGAGCGCGGATTCTGCGCCACGGCATTCAGCGCGTATTGCGTATGCGAGACCCTGCTTCTGCTCAAGGTTGACCCGCCCCCGCAGGTGGCGCGGACCGCCAAGTGGCTGGCGGACCACGACAACCCGGCCGTCGCCAACCAGCGCGCCGCCTCCTGCGCGGCCCTTATGAGCGCAAGCGCCTTGATGAGCGCCCCGCGCTTCCGCGCCATCGCAGAGGACCGCATGGAACTCCTCTTGAAGGATTACCGCGCAAACGGCTACTTCCCGGAATACGGCGGCTTCGACATCGGCTACACGACCGTCACGTTGAGTTGCCTGGCCGGATACCTGACCCGCTCGCCCAGCGAAGGCGTACAGGAGGTCTGCGCGCAGGCCGTCGGCCAACTCGAACCACAGATAGCCCCGAACGGACAGTTCGACTACTCCCGCGCCAGCCGCAAGACGCAATACGTCTATCCCCGGGCCTTCGCGCGGATGCGCAGCCCCGTCATTGACAGAATCGCGGCGGGCGTGGACGAGGACCTCATCTCGTCCCCCGCCTGGATGGATGACCGCTATGTCATCCCGCTGGCGACGGACTACCTGCTGGCCGCCCTGGAGCTTGGGGGATAGGAGAATCGCGAAATGCTGATGACTTCCGCAAGGCTGATAATCATGCGCGGCTACCTGCTCACGCTCGGAAGGCTGAGCATATTCACGCGGCTGTTGCGCTGGTTCCTGCTCAAGCTGCTCGTCAGGGGGAAGAAGGAAAAATACGTTCCGAGCGCCAGATTTTTCAGTATGAACGAACTGGAAGATTGACGGGAACGCTTCCAAGCCCGCTTGACACTCCCCCGCCCAGGCTATAGCATTATTTGCGTTGCGGTAATGCGCGGATTCATCATGCCGGGGACAGCCCATCGGCGGACGAAGGCATTTGGAAGCAGGGCGAGAGCACACATATGGGTTCGGATTCGCAGAGCTTCAGATCGGCGGACCTCTATGCGCTTCTGCGCAGTGTCCTGACCACGGAGCAGTTGAAGGATTGCGAGGACGCAAGGGCCACGCTTGCCAGTCTTGGCATTAAAAGAACCGTGGGCGAAATAGCGCTGGAGCGCGGTTATATCAGGGAAGAGGAACTGAAAGAGCTTGAAGGCGTTCTGACGGAGCGCACCGAGGGGCTTGAGTGGGAAGAGGAGGATTATGACGGCCCCGCCCCTGAAATCCCCGGCTACCGTATGCTTGACAGGCTTGGCTCCGGCGGGATGGGGACGGTCTACCTTGCGCTTCAGGAAAAGATGAACCGCCAGGTCGCAGTAAAGATTCTGGCCCCCCACCTGCTGATTGACTCGGACCACATAAAGCGGTTTGAAGAGGAAGCGAAGGCGGTTGCGGCGCTGAATCACAGAAATATCGTTCAGGGTTTCGACTGGGTGGAAAGCGGGGACCACTGCTGTCTGGTCATGGAGTATGTGCACGGTCTGCCGCTTGACGTGCTGGTGAAGCGGGAGAGGCGTCTTTCCGAGAAGCGCGCGCTAAGCATAGCGATCGAGGTGGCGCGCGGATTGAACCACGCCTTCCAGCGCGGCATAGTCCATCGCGACCTCAAGCCTGCAAACATCATCATCAGCAGCGACGGAACCGCGAAGATCGCGGATTTCGGGCTTGCGCGAGTCATACGCGACGCGGGAACCGACGGCAAAAAAATGCCGGACACGCTGGCATATCGCATCAGCGGGACGCCCATGTTCATGTCCCCGGAGCAGGCCAGGGGTATCCGGGAGATTGACACGCGCAGCGATCTGTACTGCCTGGGCCTGGTGATCTATTTCATGGTCACGGGGCAGCTTCCCTACAAGGGCAACGTGACCGAGGTCATACACCGCCAGATTCATGACCCCATCCCATCGCCGCGCTCAATCGTGCCTGAGATAACTGATGGGACGTGCAGGCTGATATGGCGGCTTACGCACAAAAGGGCTGAGGAGCGTTATCAGACCCCGCAGGAACTGCTGGTTGACCTGCGCGCCGCGCACGACCGTCTCGGCCTTGACATCAAGCCGGAAAAGGATTCCGACTTCGGCCTCACGCAGGCCCATTTCCAGATTGACCTGCTGGGAGATCAGTCCGTCGTCCTGCTCGATACGGACTCCGCGAAGGTTGAACCTGATCTGGCAAAGATGCCGACGGAAAGGATTCCCGCCCCCCCGCCGCCCACTGAGAAGGAGTTTCTTACACCCGGCTCGCCGTGCCGATTCCGCGCGGTCGAGGGGCCGGGAGAGGGATTGGCGAAGGTCCTCCTGCCCGGCCAGACCCTGACGATCGGAAGGGACGCAGCGGTAAGCCAGATCGCCATAACAGACACGAAAATATCCCGCCTGCATTGCCTCGTGCGGCATTTGGGCGAGCGCGTTGTCATCGAGGATGCCGGTAGCACAAATGGAACCTTCGTTGACGGAGAGCGGCTCACGGGGCGCGTGCCGCTGGAGATCGGTTGCCGAATCCAGGTCGGGGACACGATATTCGTCGTCGAAGCATGAGCGGGGAAGATTCCGGCTGCTACTGCCTGATTTTGAAATGTAAATGCGAGAGAGCGATCCGCGTCGGCAGTTTCGGGACATGGTCATTTCCGGCAGGTGTTTATGTCTATACTGGCAGCGCGCAGGCCGGTCTTGAAGCTCGGCTTGCAAGGCATGAAAGGCGGCTGAAGAAGTCGCACTGGCATATTGATTATCTCAGGCGTTTCTGCAATGTCGCCGGGATTGCCACATTCAAGGGATCGAATCGCGAGGAGTGCAGGATCGCCGGGCGCGTTGCTCAGCGCGGGGAGCGTTATCCGGCGAACTTCGGCGCGAGCGACTGCCGGTGCGGCGGACACCTGGTTCGTTTCGACAGCGTCTCATCGGCCATGGCCGCAGTAAGAGCGGCGGGAAAGATGATGCTGCTCCAATGCGCCGGCACGCAGGAAGATCAGCAATAATTAATAACTATATCTTGACTTCTGCTATGGAGTTATGGTAACATCCGTGTTGGCTTGGAGAGGAACGTCGTCTGTATTCCGTAAGAAAAGGGCGGCAGATGGCTCAGGACGGAGGAGGGAAACGCCCGTCTGGAGGAGGAACCGGAGCCAAGGTGTTTGAGGATGTCGTTATCGTCCTCACCGCGTTTGCTCTGGGGATAACGCTGTTGTATCCGCGGCAGCCATGGACCCGCCAGGTATGGTACGTTCTTCTCGCGCTGATGGTGATGGTCTCTTTCTTCAGGGTAGCGAGACTGCTCAAGAGCAGGGAGGAAAACCCCGGAGAGGAGATGGAAGACACGATAGAGGTCTAGGCCGTTAGCGTCAGAAACTGTTTTGCCGGAATGTTTGACGCTTTGGAGGTGGATGGAATGGATCCGGTATCTGTTTTGGCGCTCGTAATGAGCGCGGCGGCACTCGTCATTGGTTTTCATTATTGGTTGTTCCGAGTCTCCAAGCCTTTCCTGGGCAGGAGGCTTCGTCGCGTTTCAGAAACGCTGACCGATCAGGGACAACAGTTCTCCCAGCGCCATGAAGAGGCGGAGCAGAAACTCTCCGAACTCGCCAATCGCCAGAATGAGATGGCGAAGGCGTTGACGGAGCGCGTCTCGGAGATTGAGGCGCGCCTGGAGAACATGGACAAGCTCAATGCGATGCTTGACGGGCTTGGGCGGCGCATCGAGAACATCGCGCAACGGGGCGACGAAGCGCGGCAGGCCCTTGCGCAGCGCATTGACGACGTCCAGCGGGCCGGGGACACCGCGATCCAGGAGATTCGCGGTCTTATAAGCGCGCTTGAAAAGGCCGGGGACGCGACCGCCGAGGTGGTTTCGATGAACTCCCGCCAGATCGGCGAGGTCTCAGCCGCTGCGCAGCAGCAGCGTATTGCGATGAACGAGCAGCGCGCGGCGCTGGAAACAGCGCTTGCCGCCGCGGAGAACCGGGGCGCGTCCGCCAGGGGCGAGATTGCCGATTCGTTCAAGCAGTTCCGCATGGCGGCCGAGCAGCAGTTCGGCCAGCTTCAGACCCGCTTGGCGGCTTGGGAGCGCGAGGTTTCGGCCAGCAACGCCGATCTGCGCGAGACCATCACTGCGACAGTCGAGAGCCTTGCTCTGGACGTGAACGAGAAGCAACGTTCCGTAGCAGACCGGTTTGAGCTTGTTGACAACCGCATCGGAGAGGTGGCGCAGAGCGCCCGCGCGGCCAGGGAGAACCTGCTTGGCCTGCAGGGGCATCTGGCGCAGCTCCAGACGCAATATGATGAACATGCCGAGCGAATTGCCGTGAATGAGTCGCGCCTGGATGAAAGCGTTGAAGGCCTGAAGGTCTACGCAGAGAAGCGTCTTGAGGAAACCGACGGCGAACTGACTCAGAAGCTGGATGCGCTCAGGCAGGCATTCGAAGCGCGATCCCTTGAAGCGGAAGCCGAGATGAGGGACGCGGACGCCGGACTGGTAGCGCGGGCCGATTCCATGGCCGGAGAGATTGAATCCGTGCGACAGTCGCTCAAGACCGAATCTGAACGGACCGCCGCCGCGATGTCCGTTGAGATTGAGGCTGCAAGGCAGTTGCTGCAGGCGGAGTCCGAGCGGGTTGACGCCGCGTTGACCGAGAGCAAAACCTCTGCCGCCGCCAGGGCGGACGCTCTCAATGCTGAAATCGAATCAATCCGGAAGTACCTCAAGACTCATGCTGAGGAAACCGGAACCGCGATGAGCAGAATCCAGTCGGCCTTCGCCTCCAAGTCGGAAATGCTGGCCGGCGAGCTTGCAGCGCTGAGGGCTGAGGCCCAGCACCGCGCGGGCATGCTCTCAGATGCCATACAGGGCCTTGAGATCGGCGCGGAAGGCAAGCGCGACGAACTTACGGTCGCAATCGAGCAACTGCGAAGCGAGTCGCTGAGCCGCGTTGATTCCCTGGCGGCCGGGGTGGATTCCCTGAAGGAGAACAACCAGAGGCTGCGCGAGGAGCTTACGGCCGGAGCCGAGAAGCTGCGAATCGAGTCAGCCGGCAGGTCCGACACGCTCGCCTCTGCGATTGACGCGCTCAAGGACAACGATCAGCGCATCCGCGACGACTTCGCGGGGCGGCTCTCTGAACTTCGTGCTGAATACGCGGCCGGGGCTGAGGCGGCGGCGTCCGCGCTTGAAACAGCCAGAGGCAATGCGCTGGCAAGGATCGAATCAATCGAAGTGGCGATGGATACCCTCGGCGAAAACCTGAGCAAGGCGAGCGAGGAGACGGAGGCTATAACGGCCGAATACCGCGAGGGCGCTCGCTGCCTGAGGGAGGATTTCGAGAACAGGCTGAAGCAGACCACTGAGGCAGACAGCGTAGCCAGAGCGAAAATCGCGGAATCCATCGCCGAACTGAGGCAGAACGCGCAGGCGCTCGAGGCCAACGTCGAGCAGCAACTGGCGCAGACCAGCCAGTCATGGGCGGATAGATACGCCCATGTCGAGGAAATGCTCAGCGACACGGTCGCCGGATTGAGGGCGGAGGACCAGAGGATCAGCGAGATCGTCGCGGAAATCCGCCACAACAACCAGCACTTTCTGGAGGCCGTCGAAAACCGTCTGGGCCTCGTCGAGGATGGCGGCAAACGAGAAAAGGAGCGCTTCGAGGAATCGCTGGAAGACTTCCGCAAGACGATACACGACTCTTCAACGGAGTTAGTGTGCCGTTTTGAAGAACTGAAGGTCGCCAATATTTCGGCGCTTGAGGACATGGTCCGGGAACACTCCGGGGAACTGACACAGCGGATCGAGGAGCATTCGCAGAATCTCACCGATCACGCCAGACACTCCCTGGAGGACAGGACATTGATACGGGAGAACCTCAACGAACTGTTCTCCCAGGTGACGGCCGCCGTTCAGCGCGCCGACGCCATCGAACAGGCTGTCGAGCTTTTCCGGAATCAGGTCCGGGAACTGCCGGAACTGGTCGGGATGCGCGAGACCATCGCAGCCTGCGACGCCGACATGCAGTCCGTGAAGGGAGAGCTTGATACGCTGCGGCAGAACCTGGTCCGGATGGAGCAGGAACTTGGCGGACGCATCGAATCCCTTGTCGCGGAAGAGTCGTCGGCCCAGCCCGCTCCGGAGGTTGCTGAACGCAAGATAGAGGTCTTCGGAGAGGACGATTACGAGGAATCGGAGCCGGTAAAGGTTTCCGCTTCGATTGAGTCCTCGGACGCAGGCGGCGAAGCGCCGGAAACGGTTGCAGAGGCCCCGGAGTCCGTTTCGGAATCGCAGGAGCAGATCGTCATCGCGGAGGTTGAGGCCGGGCCTGTGACGGACGAACCGGTCGCCCCCCAGCCGGAGGCGATATCAGACGACGCCGGGAAGGGTGAACCATCTGACTCGCTGCCCGGCGAGATTGCCGACGCCGGGATTGTGACTGACGAGGCCGCTCCGACCGCCATGGTCGAGGAGATCGAGGCGATTGAGGACGAGGCTGAATCTCCCGAAGCCTTGGCGGACCTGACCGCGGCGGACGGGGCTGAAGAAGGCGGAACTGACGATCTGACGTCGGAAGAGATACTCGATTTCGACGATGATTCCGACGCGGCCACAGAATCGGAAGATGACAAGGGCGGAACCGCGCCAGACGTGACGGCGATGATACCGGATGACATCGCGTCAATCGGCGACGTGGCGCAGGGAGATGACGGGGCAGCCGAATCCGAGGCTCCGGCCTCGCCTTCGGATTCCTCCGAACCGCCCGCCAAGCCCCAGCAGGCGCAATTGCACATGGGGCTGTTCACCGAAGGTGATGACGACGAGTAGCCGTTAAAGCAGCATACGAGGCGTCAGTTGGGAGCATTCCCAATTGACGCCTCTTCTTTTTCCGGTTGCGCAAATATGGCGGAAAAGGCTGTAATCGCCGTCTTCGAGACCTGACAATCAAATTTCGGGACGGGTCAGGCAGCGGACGATTGAGGTTGAAATGGCTGACGACGCGCAAGACTATTCGAAGTGCGCAAAGCTCAAGGTCGCGCTCGTGCACGACTGGCTCACCGGAATGCGCGGGGGGGAGCGCTGCCTGGAGGTTTTCTGCGAACTCTTCCCGCGGGCGGAGATATATACGCTCGTTCATATTCGGGGAAAGCTGTCTCCGACCATTGAGCGGATGCCCGTTCACGAGTCCTTCGTCCGGAAGCTGCCGATGGTCGAGAAGCGTTACCGGCATTACCTTCCGCTTTTTCCGCGCGCAATCGAATCGCTGAAGATTGCCGATTGCGATCTCGTCCTGAGCAGCAGCCATTGCGTGGCCAAGGGCGCGATCGCCCCGCCCGGCGTTCCGCACGTCTGCTACTGCTTCACGCCGATGCGCTACGTGTGGGACCTTTACGACGATTACTTCGGGCCGCAACGCGCCGGCTCCGCCGTCCGCGCCGCCATGGGCATGGTCAGGGGAAGGCTGCGGAAATGGGACGTTGATAGCGCGGCCCGGGTAAAGGAATTCGTGGCGATATCCGATTTCATAGCCGACAGGATCAGGCGTCATTACGGACGGGAAAGCAAGGTCATTTACCCCCCGGTCGAAAGCGGGCGTTTCTCGATATCGAGGGAGGTCGGGGATTACTACCTGGTTGTCTCCGCGCTTGCGCCGTATAAGCGCGTTGACCTCGCGGTTGAGGCGTGCCGGAAGCTAGGGCGGAGGCTGCTGGTCGTCGGAACGGGGCAGGACGAGGCGCGGCTGAAGGCCATCGCGGGGCCGGGAGTGGAATTCCTGGGCTGGAAATCGGACGAGGAGGTGGCGGCGCTCTACAGCCGTTGCCGCGCATTCATCTTTCCGGGGGTCGAGGATTTCGGCATCACGCCCCTGGAGGCGATGGCAAGCGGGCGTCCGGTGATCGCTTACGGCATGGGCGGCGCGCTGGAAACGGTGGTTGAGGGGAAGACGGGAGTATTCTTCAAGAAGCAGACTGCTGAGGGGCTATGCGGGGCGATGGAGAGGTTCGAGGAGATCGAGGGGGGATTCAGGCCGGAGGAGTTGCGCTCCCACGCGGAGAACTTTGATACGCGGATATTCAAGCGACGGATTGCGGAGTTCGTGACGGCGATGGTCGGGTGATACCGAAGTACTGAATCACGCCGGTTCGGGCAGCGGCCCCATCGGGATGAAACCCTTGCCGGGGGGACAAAGCGCGAGCCTGAGAATCATCCCTGTGTAGGCAGCGGGAGTCAGGAAATCCCCAGTTTCCCCGCCATGCTCCCCCAGAACATCATCGCCTTGCACCCGCCGAACGCCACTCCCATCCATGCCGCCTCTGTGATTTCGGCATCGCTGACACCCATGCCGCGCGCCTTCTCGACGTGGATGGTCAGGCACGGTTCGCACTGAACCGCCACGGACAGGGCAATGGTCGTGATCTCCTTCTGCAGCACGTCTAATGCGCCGGGGCTGAATGCCTTGCCCATGAACTGCCGGAACGCCGCCTCGGCGTTCCCCGCCGCTGCGCCCCCAACCGCAGATCCGTCAGCGGATGCTGAGCAGCATTCGATGGCGTTATTTCGCTCCGGTTGCTGTCCGCCGGAGCAGCACGGCTTTCCCGAATCCGCCGGCTGCGCCGTCGCCGCATCTTCCTTTGCCCGGCTGCAACCCGAAGTCTGACTGCATTCCTCTTTGTTTTTCACCGTGATTCTCCCTTCGGATGTCCCTGCCACCCTCCCGACCACCGTCGCCGCGCCGCATCCGGCCGCCCGCAGCTTCGCCAGCGCCTCCCCGGCGCGATCTTCTGGAAAAGCGATGAGCAGCCCGCCGGAGGTCTGCGCGTCATAAAGAACGCCCACTGCCCACTCGGGAACGCCTTCCGCAACCGCCACCGCATGTGACGCGTATTCCCTGTTCCTCTCCGCCGCGCCGGAGACCGCGCCCTGACGCGCAAGCTCCTCCACCCCGGAGAACGTCGGCACGGCATTCGCCCATAGGTCAACGCTGACCTTGCTCTCGCGCGCAAGCTGGAAGAGATGCCCCAGCAATCCGAAGCCCGTGACGTCCGTGCATGCTGTCGCCCCGCACTCAAGCATCACCCCGGCTGCGGCGCGGTTCAGAGTCGCCATTGACTCGCCGATCTCCCGAATCGCCTCGGTTGATGCCCGGCCCATCTGTGCCGCGAAGGATATGATGCCGGTCCCGATTTTCTTCGTCAGGATAAGAACGTCTCCCGGGCGCGCCCCGGCGTTGGTCACGATCCGGTCGGGGCGGATGACGCCCGTGACGGCGTAACCGAACTTGATCTCCTCGTCGTTGATGCTGTGGCCGCCGATGATGGCGACGCCGGCCCCGGTCATCACGTCCTGCCCGCCCTTGAGCATCCGGTACATCCATTCGCCGCTCAGACTGTGGATCGGGAAGCCGATCACAGAAAGCGCCGTGAGCGGCATCCCGCCCATCGCGTATATGTCGCTGAGGGAGTTGCAGGCGGCGATCCTGCCGAACAGGTAGGGATCGTCAACGCACGGCGAGAAGACATCAACGGTCTGCACGAGGCAGAGATCGTCCGAAATCCTGAAAACCCCGGCGTCGTCGGCCGTAGCCGTCCCGACCAGAACTCTTGAATCCTCGATCTGCGGAAGTCGGGAAAGAATCCCGGCAAGCTCAGCAGGGGGGATTTTCGACGCGCAACCGGCGTTCTTGACGAGTTTCGTAAGCGCCGGTGGTTTGCCCGATGGGGCGGCGTTCTCAACCCTCTCTCCGGCGCAGAGGCAGACGTTCTTTGCGATGAAAAGCTCGCACGGACACGGCTTTCTCGGATCGCAGATGCAGTGCCCGAGCTTTTTCGAGCGTCCCATCACGCGCGCGCGTTTGGCGGACGCCGCCATGATCGTTCCTCCATTGCCTGTTTCCAATTCCCCGTCCCGTGACGCATCGCTACATGCCAGGAGACGGCAGACGGCAAATCCGTCGCCGTCCGGCATTCCCGGATTTCATTGTCCGGAATATCGGGGCGCAGTTCAATTACATCGTCTGACGATTTCAGAATTTCCTCCGTCGGGATGTTATAATGCGCGAACGTGCCGATTTTACGATTTCGCCGCGCCACAGAAGTTCTGAAAGACAAGCGCGGGAAAGCATTTCATGCGGACGTCCGACTCTTGCAGAGCCGCAGACGACCGCCATTCATCAAGGACGCCGCGCTCTTGCTGTTCCAAAGCTGGGCATTTCTGATCTTCTTCGCGATCGTCTTCCCGTTCCACCTCCTCGTCAAGGGCGCGCGGCTTCGCATTCCGTGCCTGTTGATCGCCAATTACGCTTTCTACGGATTCTGGAATCCCCTTTACCCTCTCCTTCTCCTTTACGCGACAACGGTTGACTACCTTGCCGTCGCCTGGATGTCTCGCGGGGGGCCGAAAAAATTATGCGTCGGCCTGAGCGTCGTAAACGGCCTGACGTTGCTCGCGTTCTTCAAATATGCCGCATTCATCGCCGACAACGTCAACCTGCTCCTTGCGAAGTTTGGTATGGCATGGTCGGCGCCGCGTCCGGACTTCGTCCTTCCGGTGGGGATATCGTTCTACGTCTTCCAGTCCCTGACCTACACGATTGACTGCTACAGGGGACAGGTTGAGAGGGAAACGAGCTTCTGGCGATACGCGGCCTTCGTTTCGCTTTTCCCGCAGATATGCGCCGGGCCGATCCAGCGGGCAAGGGAACTCCTGCCACAACTTCGCGAAACTCCGCGCATCGGCGGGCGCGACGTTGCGGACGGCGCATCTCTTTTCATCGTTGGCCTTTTCAAGAAGGTTGCGCTGGCGGACTATTTCTCGCTATACGTGGATGAGGTTTATTCCATGCCCGGCGAGTATCAGGCCGGGACATTGATGCTGGCCACATTCGCCTTCGCGTGGCAGCTTTACTTCGATTTCAGCGGTTATACGGACATGGCCCGCGGGGTGGCGCGCATGATGGGATTGCGCTACGGCCTGAATTTCAATAATCCGTACCTCGCCACTGGTCTTGGCGAATTCTGGCAGAGATGGCACATAAGCCTCTCGAACTGGTTCAGGGATTATCTTTACATCCCGCTGGGCGGCAACCGGAAAGGCAATCTGCGCACATATATCAATATGTTCCTGACGATGGTGATCTCCGGCCTGTGGCACGGCGCAAGCTGGAATTACGTCATCTGGGGAGCGCTGCACGGCGCGGGGCGCGTCTGCACCCGCGAGCTTGAGCGGACAAACTTTTACCGCAGTCGCCTCCCGAAGATTGTCAAGCAGCTTTTCACGTTTGTATTTGTGTGCTTCTGCTGGATATTCTTTCGCGCGGAGACCTTTGCAGACGCGCGGCTGATCGTCTCCCGCATCTTCGCGTCGGGTTTTGGCGAACCGAAGTTCCCGCTGCTGATGGCGGGGCTTGCGCTGTCTGTCTGGGCGTATCAGTTCGTTCATGAGTCGCGGTTCTCATTGTGGCTCCAGTTTGCGCCGGTGAAGGTCGCGCTGACCGCCGCGATGCTGATCTACATAGCGGTCTTTGCGAGAACCGGCAATCAGGCGTTCATCTACTTCCAGTTCTGAGCACATGCCCACGCCGTCCGGCGCGCCGGAGGCGGAACAGAGAGATACGAAAGGGAAGCCAACGTGACAAGACGGATTCTGACAATGGTCGGCGCGATCATGCTGGCGGTAGCGTTCCTGTCGCCGGGCGTCGCGCTTTCTCAATCCGACGGCGAGCGCGTCTGCGCCCCGCTCAAGCAGGCTCCGGAAATTGACGGCGTCATCAGCGACGACCCGGCATGGGCCGGAAATCCCGAAACTTCGGGCTTCAAAGTCCTCGGCGGCGGTGCTGCCGGAAAACAGACCCGATTCCGCGTCGGTTACACCGCCGACGCCCTCTATGCCGCCATCGTCTGTGACGAGACGGAGCGCGACAAGATAACCGCCGAACAGGATGACGGCGGGAAGCTCTGGGAAGAGGACGGCGTGGAACTCTTCCTCTCCCCGGACGGAAAATCCGAGCTGCAATTCGCGGTCAACACGCTCGGTAGTCGCGCAAGCTCTGCGACGCTGAAGCGCTGGAAAGCCGCCGCTAATGTTGAAGACGAACGTTATTCAATCGAGATCGAGATTCCGTGGGAGATCATCGGCGTCGTCCCGAAGCCTGGAGAGGCATGGGGGCTGAACGTGTGCCGTAACAACCTGACCTCCGGGAACATGGAACACAACTCCTGGGCTTCGGTTGAAAAAAGTTTTCACGAGCCAGCGAATTTCGGAAGGATGGTTTTCCAGGGATTGGACGCCGCAACCGCCGCAAGCATCGCAAAACGCATCAAGGACAACCCGGTTTCCGAGGACGTATTCCTGGTCTCGCGCGAGGCGCTCGGCATCCAGCGCGTCACGGAGCGCGCCACCGAACGTATACTCTGGGCGCAGGGAGCGCACGTCGCCCCCCAGCTTTCCCCGGATAAGAAGACAATCGTCTACACCTCCATGGTCGGCGGGAAACCGGGCGTTTGGATTGCCGGCATTGACGGAAAAGACCCTCGCCGCTTATGCGACGGATGCCAGGCGACATGGCTGCCGGACGGCAAGCGCGTGGTCCTTCAGAGAAACGGTCGCATAGTCGAGTTTGAAACAGTCACCGGCAAGGAAAGGTTCCTGTCCCGCCCGAGCAAGCTGATATTCGAGTGGCCATCCCCAACGCAGGATGAAGCCATAATCTGCGTCGAGACGAAGACCGGAAGCATCGTCAGGCTCTACCGGAAGGAAGGCAGGGAAGGCGACGTTCTCGTCAAAGGCGGTTGTCAGGATCGGCCCCGATGCTCTCCGGACGGCTCTCTACTGGCTTATCGCCGGGGCGCGCACGTCTGCGTCATGGATGTTCAAACAGGAATCGCGCGAAGGACGACGCTTGCCCCCGGCGTCCAGTCCGGCCCCGTCTGGGCCGTCGGCGGGCATGGGATCTGCTATGCTCAGACCTCTGACTTGTATTCGGACACATGGGACATTAATTTCGTCTCGCTCAAAGATCTCGGAACGGTGAACGTCATAGAGCGCGCCGTTCACGGCAATTTCGACTGGCGGGGCGCGTCTCCCGCGCCTGCAGAGACAAAAACAGTCAAAGGCGCGACGCTGACGCTCTGGAACCGCAAGGAGGACGCCGAGATCGCTGCCCTCTCGGACATCGTCACTGAAAAGGGTTGGAAGCAGATCCCGCCCGGAATGCCGGGTTGCGACCTGGTCGGCTCGGCGGCGGTGGAGACCGATTGGCTGGTGTTCTCCGTCTCGGCTTCCGGCGTTCAGGTCATCCCGAAGGCCGGCGCCGCGACGCCGTTCCGCATTCCGCTTCGCGTGACAGACATCGCCGGTTCTACATTCCCGGAGGTTCAGGAGATACGCCTGCTGCGGATCGAAACAGACGCCGTCGCCTTGGCGGTTGGATTCGGCGCCGGCAAGGGTGAAACCTTGCAGGTTGTCTTCCACGTCCTGAAAACAAGCCCCGTTGTCGAAATCAGTACCGAATCGCCGAAATCAGTGGTCTCTGTCCTGTCTGCCATGTCGCGCGTAGTCGTTCCGGACCGGTTTGCCAACGACATTGTCCTTGATCCGGCGGCTGTCGGGGAACGTAGCGTGCTTCCGACTGCGCCTCTATGCCTTGGATTCCTGGATGAGCCGCGCGGAATCATTGGAATCATAACCCCTTCGCCCGATCAGTTCGTCGGCGTGGTTAAACCCGGGGGGGGAACCGCATTTGAGGAGATCGCCGTCGCGCCGCGAGGCGGCAGCTTCTACCTTTCCCTGGTCATGGGGGACAAGCTGTGGTCGAATCCGGAGATTGCAAAACCGGGAGCCAGGGACGGATGGGGCGTAAAGTGGCGCAACGCATTCCGCGGGCAGTGGCGCATGACGGCTTGGAATGGCGAGATTGCGTCATCGAGGATGTGGAATGGAGTGGAACTGGACGAACGCATGGTCCGCGGCTTCAGCGACGTTGACGTGGCCGAAGGCCAGGTTCCTTCCCAGGTCCTTCAGGGAATCGTTTCCAGCAGTCCCGCTCTTCCGGTCGAATGGGAAGCCAAATCGGAACCGCAGGGGGCGCTTGCCTATATATGGGCGAGGGAGGCCAATACGCCGTACGACGTTCTGGCCGTCGAGGACACGCTTATTGACGCCCTGGGTCAGCATGAATACGCAAAACTTTTCGATATCGAGGGGTTGAGGAGTTTCCGCCTGGGCGAGGGCTGGTTGCCATTCAAGGACCTTGACACCCGCGAACTTGACTGGGCTCCCTGGGAGTCCCACCTAGAAACGCGCGGGTTCGGCGTCCTGGACATCATGTCCGGGGTTTTCCCCGCCGGCACGCCGGGAACCAAGGCCTTCATTACGCACATGGGAAATGACGCGATCAAGTTAATCGAAGGACTTGACTCCCGGATCATGGAGTACGACCGCGCCATTGACGCAATGCGCGCCTACTGCGCCGTCAATGACGACAACGAATTCCTCAAATCCCTTGCGGCGGAGGCAAGACTGACCTTGGAGACCGGCAGGGACGCGGAAAGGGATGACTTGGCGAAGGCCCGCAACGCTCTGGACGCTTTGCTTGCGCTTTCAGAACCGAAGGGGAAAAGGCTCTGGAATGACGACATCATTTATCGCACTGATGAATTCCGCGATTTCTCGCGCTCGTGCAGGGCGCTCCTTGAACAAAGGCAAAAGGTCCTCGCCGGATATCGCTCATTCGCCAAACGCGTCCGGGACGATTCCGCCCGGAGAATGTTGACTGATCCCGCGTTCCGGAACTCGGGCGACCGGCTGCGCGAAACCGCCCGGCTTGCCCTGCGAAACCGTTACTACCTGGAACAGGGCTGGGGCGGCGAGGTTCCTGTGGATGCGCCGACTGACAAATGAGACCACCTTCCATGAAGAAGCCTTTTTCAATGTCCATTCTTTTTGCCACCGCGACCCTTGTGGTCACGCTCATATCCGGGACGCTTAAAGCGGAAACGAAGGTAAGCGACTCATGGAACGCGGATGGGAACGTAAAGATCGAAGGCGCGGGCTGGACTGCCATTATCGCGCGCGGAGCATCCGACATTCAATTCCAGCGCGGCAACCAGTCCGTGAAGATTGCCTTCCTCCCCGACGGCAAATCGGATCCGCTCCCAATTTCCTCCTGCAAGGCAGCCGCTGCGGCGGATGGAAAGCAGGTTGAGACAATGCTCTCCCTCGAGGGGGGAGGAAAAACCGGTTCGCTGAAGCTGTTCCTTGCCGGTAACGGCGACGCGCGGATCGCGCCGGGCGAGGGAGTCGCCACTCTGATGGTGAAATGCCCGATCGAGGTTGGCCTTCTACCCGGAATCCTTCTGGAATCCGTCGCCTACCTTCCCGGCGATTTCGCCGGACGTTCCGAAATTTGTGTTCCATCGGAGGGCTGGTTCGCGGGGCTTGCCAAAGGGCGCAATGCCATTGCCGCGCTCGCATGGCCGCGTGGGAAACAACGTCTTTCGCTGACACTGGAAGGATCAGGTGAGGAACGCGCCTTCTCCGCCATGAGGCTCGACCTTGACGGCAGGGAGGCCTTTTTCGGCCTGCTCTGCGTCGAGGGAATCTGGCACAGGGAGCGTCCGAAACCCAACTACCTTGAGAAGAACGTCAAGCTCGACTGGAAGCGTCCTTTCGACGCCGAGTGGCGCACGGAGCTGCCCATCAAAGCGGAGACAACCGCGCCGCGCACATTCGAATTCTCCTCATCGCGTCAAAGCCCCTGGCGTCCGGAAATCGGGGCCTACGTCTGGCCCGTCTGGTTCGACAAGGGCGATGCATACATGCATCTCAGTAAGCGTATCCCGCCCACGAATGATGTCGTCATCTATCCGATCAGCGGACACGACAACAGCCTCGCTGGTTTCATAAACAGGACGCCGATGGGCGGCGAACTGTCTGCGGCAAACGAGCGTCGTCCACATCCACTCGGCCCGCGCAACGCCCCCAACGTCGGTTTCAACGCCTGCTGGGGGACGTTCCTCATGCGCCGCTCCGTCTACGCCGCAGGGGCGCAGGCCCGCGAAAAGGAATTTCTGCGCGAACACGCCGAGTTCCTGGCCGACTACGTCGCAATCATCCAGATCCGCAACAGGGGATACTTCGACTTCATCGAGCGCATGAAGAAGAAAATCCCTGAGCTTAAGACAACCGCCGGCGCAAACCCCGCGGCAGGCGAATTCCTTGACGTCATGATGAAACGCGTCGCAGAACTTGAGATTGGCCATCGCGAAAAAATGATCCTTTTCGGAGAAGACACGCCAGAGCAGCACATCGCGCGGGCGGACAGATACGAGAAACGCCTCAAGGAACTCCTTGAAACCCCCGGTCGAGAGGTCTTCCCGGAATGCTGGAACCTTGTTGACTCATTCAACAGGATGTCCTGGGGACATGACGAATCAACCGGCATGCGATTCAACATGCTCGCCCGCGGTTGGGCCCAGGAGTGCGCGCGTCTATGCGCCGACAAGCCGGACGCCGTCGTCCTGGCGACTGATATCCGCGGCGACATCCTGGACGCGCTCAGGAGCGCGGCCCCGTGGTAGAGTAGACGGCGGGTTTCGTTGCGCCTCAGCCGACATATAACCAAGACGTCTGGAATGGAGAATGTTTTGGTCATGAGAATCAGGAAGTTGGAAATCGCCGTCCTCCTCGCACTGATCCTCTGCGCGTTCGGCGTCACCCGCGCTGAACCGCCATCTCAACCGACCACAGTCAAAACGAAGACAGGCGTTCAGATGGTGCTCCTCCCCGGCGGAGCGTTCGTCATGGGTCAGGAAGGCGGAGAGGTTGACGAAACCCCGCATGAAGTGACCGTCAGCCCGTTCTACATTGACAAGTGCGAGGTGACGCAGGAGGACTACGAGCGCGTCATGAGCGACAATCCGTCGAAGATCAAGAACAGGAAGAACCCAGTCGAGCAGGTCCGCTGGTCGGACGCCGTCCGCTACTGTAACGAGCGATCGAAACTCGAGGGGTTTGAGCCTGCATATGATCTGAAGACGTGGACATGCCGGTTCGAGGCTGACGGTTATCGTCTGCCGACCGAGGCGGAGTGGGAATACGCCGCCAGGGCAGGATCGAAGACGCCGTTCTCCTTCGGCGAGTCCGACGCGCCGCTCAAGATGTTCGCCTGGTTCAAGGACAATGCCGGCGGCAAGCCCCATCCCGTCGCCCAGCGCAAGCCGAATCCGTGGGGGCTTTATGACATGCACGGCAATCTCTGGGAGTGGTGCAACGACTTTTACGGCGTGGATTATTATGCCGGCAGCCCTAAGAACGACCCGCGCGGCCCGGAGAACGGAGAAAAGAAGGTGCTGCGCGGCGGATGCTGGAACTCCAACCCCGACGCCTGCCGCAGCGCCTATCGCTACAACGAAAGCCCCGCCTATGCGGACGCCTGTTTCGGATACGACATCTACGGCTTCCGCTGCGTCAGGAAATACGACGGCAACCAACCTTGATGAGCCAGGCACATAAAGCTCCGTCGCCGTCCCAATCGAAGGACTCCGGGAAATCAGAGGATGCCTTCAGCTCGAACTCCGTCCGGCTCTCCGGGCGGCAGTGGTTCGCCGCGCTGGTTGTCTTCGCCGCGTTCTGCGTTCTTGTTCCGGCGGCGTGGTCACGCGCCGAACACTTTGCGCCGGGCCGGGACTACCGCGTGCCCTACTCCATGAGCGACGACTACTGGCACTACGCCAGGCTCTGCCGCCGCGCAAGAGAGAGAGAAGACGTCGTCCTCATCGGAGATTCCGTCGTCTGGGGCGAATACGTCAGTCCGGACAAGACATTATCAGCTCACTTGAACGCTCTCGACGGCAAACGAACTTATGCAAACCTCGGCGTGGACGGCACCCATCCGGCGGCCATGCTTGGACTGGTCAGGTATTACGGAAGAGCCATTTCCGGACGGCGCGTCCTCCTGCACTTCAACCCGCTCTGGATGACCTCCCCGCGCGTGGACCTTCAGACTGAGAAGGAATTCCGATTCAATCACTCTAAACTCGTGCCGCAGTTCTTCCCCCGAATCCCATGTTTCAAGGACCCGTATCCGAACCGCATTGGGACCGCGATTGGACGTTACATGCCTGTCCGCGCGTGGGTGAATCACGTATCTCTCGTCTACCTTGACAATTCCGATCCGGCCTCATGGACCATCAACAATCCACTGACCAGTCCCATTGGCATGCTGACAATGAATCTGCCCGAGCCTGAGACCGCCCCGCGCCACGAACAGATTTCGTGGACCGAACGCGGCATGAAGCCGTCTAACTTCGAATGGGTTTCGCCTGAAATGTCCTTGCAGCTCATGTTCTTCAAGCAGACTGCGGAGTTGCTTCTTTCGCGCGGCAATCGAGTGCTCGTTATCCTCGGACCTTTCAACGAGCATGCAATCGCCGCTGAATCCAAAGCGGGTTATGGCAGGATAATAGAGGGCATGCGGCAATGGCTTGACAAGAAAGGCATTCCAAGCTTTGCCCCCCCCCTCCTGCCCTCAGAACAATACGGCGATTCCAGCCATCCGCTTTATGAGGGGTACTCGATAATGGCGAAAGGATTGCTGGAAAGCGAAGCCTTCCGCCGCGAATTCCAGCAATAATGATGTATGTTGGAGAATATGGGGGTAAATATGGCAGAATATGACGAAATCTCCCAAATTTTGTTCGTGACATCCATTCTGAAGAACCGCAAATCTGATCTACATGGATTGGAAGAAAAACGGCCGCTGTCGTATATTCCCCAACTGAGTATGGTGCTCAAAGCCGCTCTGCCGCACGTTGGCAGGTATCGTAAGTCCGCGATTCGGCTATAGTTACGACTGGTGGGCGGTACAGGATTCGAACCTGTGACCCCATGCGTGTCGAGCATGTGCTCTAGCCAACTGAGCTAACCGCCCGAATTGAATCAGTATGAAATATAGCCGGGCACCGGCCTTTGTGTCAAGCAAAACGAGTTCTTTCGATCAGAGTCCTATAGAGTCTTGTTGAGCCGCTTGCTGCTATTCCATAGATTCACATGACATATTCTCAAGAATGCGCATCGCCTGTTTGGAGCGTTCGATGACACGGAGGATCATCTCATCCTCTGCCGGTGGCGAAAGCGGGTCCTGCCGGTTGAGCAGCGCGTCGGCGTAATCCCGAACGGCCTTCTGATAGGCGAGTATCCAACTGCGCAGATATTCCCTGTCCTCAGCGTTGACGGGTGACGGGCGCCCCTCAACCTTCACGATGATCGGTCCGGAATGGGCGAACTGACGCCACAACCGTCCGGTTGAGTCCTCGGCCCAGGCTGGGCGAAGGCCTTCGGCTGAAGGTCCGAAGACTCGCAGGGCCAACCAACCTTCACTTTCCGGTTTGACAGTCGTCTCGGCGTGGAAGTTTTTGACGGAAGACTGGAGCGGCGCGCCGTCTTCCGGCAAATGCTCCGGCGATGACGCAACTTTGCTGTCTGAAAACTTCACATCGCGCTTAGTTTCATCGAGGTTCCAGGACTTGATCGTCTTGCCGCGCCAGAGGAGTTCCACGCATCCGATCCCCCATAGCGAATGCGCGTCAAGGCTGGCGCGCACTTCCCGTCCCGGCTTGATTGTCATGATCGAACCGGGGCGGAGTCCGTCCAACTTGAGATCGAGTATCGGTCCGTTAGTGGCGAAGGTTGCGCCGGCGCGATAGGCGGCGGCTACGGCTTCCATGGTCCGGCTTGCGGCGAGGGCGTAGGTCCTGAAACCGCCGGGCAGTCCGTCACCCTGGTCCAGATAGACATCGCTGCAACCGACCGCGCCGACAATCAGACCGAGATTAAGGAGCCGGTAATAATCCCTCAGCTTTTCGGTAAGACGTTGTGTTTCGTCGCTGCTCAGGATATCGCAGCAGGTGCGCGCTCCCAGCAGGGCGTCAATCACCCATTCGCGCCCGACGGACAGGCGGTCGGCGCGTCCGACCTGCTCGATCATCGGTCCCCCGTCCGCTGCGGTGTCGTACGGGTGCGTGGCGACTGCCGCCCCGCCCATTGCTTCCAACTGTCTGTAGACCTCCCAGTCGTCCGGCCAGGAGGCATGAGGGTGGCTTAGTTCCAGGAGTTGCGGGATGTTGACGGTTGCGAGGTGCCCGAAGAAATCCGCCGTTACTTCGTGTGCCACCGCTCCGATGAAATCCTCTTCTTCATCGCGCCAGACCTTGCCGAGATTCTCGCGCAGGAAGCGCCATTCGCCCTGCATGGAAACAGCGTTCAGCCCTTCGCCGTTGGCGATGCCCATGAAGCGGTCCAGCGTGATGCGGGGATACCGCGTGTGGCTGTGGAAGTGCAGGTGGCAGTGGTGGTCAACAGCCAGCCAGCCGCGCTCCGGCCAGTTCCATGCGCGCTCAAGCCGCGCGTCGAGGGTTTTGCTCTCGCCATCCGACAGGTTTCCGGACCATTGCCAAGGGAGGAATTCAAATCCGCGCCTGACCTCGACGGCGACGTCCCCGGTGGGGACGTCGAAAGTTATCGCGCCTTTTCGCGCCGGGTGCGCTCCGCGTCCCTCGGCATAGAAGTAGCCGTCAAGGGGATCAAAGGTTTCGCCGGAGGCATTCCTTACCATCACGCGGGCATCCAGCGCCGAGCCGGTTGCGGCGTTTGTGATTCTTACAAACAGTCTTGCGCGGCCGGGGGAGAGCGCGGGCAGGGACGATTCCAGCCGCAGGTTTCTGGCCCAGAATTCGCCGTCGAAGAGGTCGTCTCCGCCGTACCAGAAACGCTGTAATTTCAGAGAGGGGGGGGAGTATAGCGTTGACGGGTCACCAGGGGAGGCTGAGACTTCGAAGAGTGCCTGCACCGCGCCTTCGGGGACGACGACATCCTCCCAGTCTGTCGCCCATTCCTTCGCGCGGAGAACGCGGCGGAACCAGTCATCGCGTCCGATTACACCGCCGCTCTGATTGATCCATAGAAGACTTACGCCAACGCCGCGCGTCGCGTAGTTCCAATGCCGTTGGCCGTGATAACGGCATTCCCAGGCTGCCCTGAACGCGATCCCAGGAGAGAGCTTCTGCGCGGCGGTCTGCCAGAGCCAAGGGGCATTGGCCATGCGCCCGCCGCATACGCCGGGGCCTTGTGATGCGGCTTCGGCAAGAACGGTTTCGACGTTTCCCTTCGATTCGACCAGCTTGAATCCGGAAAGTTCGAACATTGCATGTCACCGGAAATTTGACAAATCAGCGGCGCGGTTGGAATGACAAAGCGCCCGGCGTTCTTTAAGATGGATTATAGCGCGATTGGAAGTGAGATCATTAGAGCAAGGCTGTGAATATCCGTCAGAGCGTTTCGATTTTTTCGTCAACCAGCGCGCCGTCCTGTATGTCTTCCGACAGTTCTTTTTTGACGGTTCGGACCAGTTCTTCGGGCGTGGGGAAGGGGCCGTAGCTGTTTTCGGTGAATTCCATTAGCTGGTCAATCTGCCGCTCCAGTTTTGAAATTTCATCGAGAATGGCTTTCGGATCGTTGCTCTGATTCTGCGTGATAGTCTTGCAGCGGTTCTGGATGCGGACAAGGCGTTCCCATACCTGGAGGGGGTATACTTCGTGGATGGAATTGTTGATGAGTGTACGAAGATCAGTCCGGATCTTGTTGAAGGCGTTCTGCGCCTGGACGAGGTCGCGTTTCTTCAGGGGGAGTTCCCGTTTTGCGGTTTCGGCGAAAGGATGGTTTTCTCCGAATTGTTTGATTGCGGCCTGCGCTTCTTCGATACGTCCCTCCAAGTCGGCGATTTTAGTGCGTGAATCGGCCATAGCCTGGACCAATTGGTCGGCTTTGCTGGCTCTCAGCCTTTTCACGACCAACGTCACAATCTTCGACATGGGCAGCCTCCGCCATGCGATGGATAATGCGGTTTCTCGCCGCGTCCGACTGGAGGCGCACTACTTCCGCATGGACCTACGATTGTCGTTAATGTAGCAATGCCAGCAACGAATGTCAACACATGTTTGATAAATTCCCGATTTCGGCAAAATGAATCGTGAATTAAAGGTATTCCTATTCCCAACCATCAATACACGCGCATATTTCATAAAGACCTTGCATTGCCGGGCGACTCTACCTATCATCCGTCCAACTGATCGGCTGCGCAGTTGCCGATCCTGTTTTTCCGGCGGAGGAGAAGGATAATCTTGAGCGGAGAGGGCATGTTTCAACCGGCGTGGAACTTCCTGGGCCTGCCCGGGGACAAGGCGTCTCCTGAAGGCGCCAGGGGATGGCTCCTGCCCGTTCCTTACGAGTCTACGACCTCCTACGGCGCGGGGACGCGCGAAGGTCCGGCGGCGATAATCGCCGCATCCCGTCAGGTGGAGCTTTACGACCGCGATTCCGGTTGCGAACCGGCCATGCGGTACGGCGTTCACACGATGAATCCGCTGGCGATTTTGCAGAAATCCCCGGATGCGATGGTTCGCCTGATCGAGGAAGCCGTTCGAGGCATTCTCTGCGGCAATCCGAAGCCGGAGGTTCTGGCGGTCCTGGGCGGGGAGCACACGATTTCAGCGGGCGTCGCGCGCGGCATTGCCCGGGTTCTGCCGAAAGGTTCGCTGGTCTGCGTTCAGATTGACGCGCACGCCGACCTTCGGGACGAATACGAGGGATCGCCCTTCAGCCACGCCTGCGCCGCGCGCCGGATTCTGGACGTCTGCCCGGTCTTCCAGATCGGGATCAGAAATATCTCCGAGGGGGAGGAATCATTCCGCAAGAAGCGCCGGGACGTGAAGACCGTCTTCGCGGAAGAAGCAACATCGCCGCGCGGAGCGTTCCTGAAGGACCTGGCGAAATTCGTGAACGGCAAGAACGTTTTCCTGACAGTTGATCTTGACGGCTTGGACCCGTCAATCATGCCGTCTGTGGGCACTCCGGAGCCGGGCGGCGTGACATGGGAGCGGATGCTCGACGTGATAAGAGTCGTCAGCGGCAACGCGGAGGGCGTTCCCGTTTTTGACGTCGTGGAGCTTGCGCCCATTCCGGGACTAAGAGCGCCGGACTTTCTGGCGGCCAGGCTTGTCTACAAGATTTTTACGAGCGTCCTGATGCGCCCCCAGGCTAAGAAGGGGTGAAGCGGAGAAGAGATCATGGCCGATGTTAGACTGCCTAAGGAATTCATCAGCAAATACCCGCATAAATTTGCAAAGGGAAAGGGGAAGTTCCTCTGCGGAAATCGCATACTGCCCAATCCAATAACGGGCAAGGAGAAACTGCCGGAGCTGATTGACGGAACATTTCTTGCCTATAACGCAGCTCGCATGGGTGAGGCGTGCCGCCTGTTTTCGGAGAAGATGCTCGGATCGGATGTCACGGTCGGTATGAGCCTGGCCGGCGCCCTGACGCCCGCGGGCCTCGGTTCCGCCGCGGTTGTTCCCCTCATAAAGGCCGGTTTCGTGGACTGGATCATCTCGACCGGCGCGAACCTTTACCACGACATGCACCACGCGATGAATCTGCCGCTTTATCGCGGGTCGCCGTTCGTGCGGGATCCTGAGTTGCGCGCGGTAGGCGTCGTGCGTATCTACGACATCCTGCTCGACTATAACGACGTCCTGATGGCGACAGACCATGTCCTGCGCCAGATTCTGACGCAGGAGGAGTTCCAGAAGGAGATGGGAACTTCCGAGCTGCATCATCTGATCGGAAAGTACTGCGCCGAGCTTGAAGAACAGACCGGGCTGAAAGACGCTTCTGTGCTGGCGGCAGCCTATCGCGCCGGCGTGCCATGCTTCTGCCCGTCCCCCGGGGACTCGACGATCGGCATGAACATCGCCGGGCTTGAATTGCGCGGCAGCAAGCTCAGGATCAATCCCTCCCGCGACGTTAATGAGACCGCCGCGATCGTGTTGGACGCCAAGATGCGCAAGAAGAAGAGCGGAGTCCTGCTGATCGGCGGTGGCTCGCCCAAGAACTTCACCCTCCAGACCGAGCCGCAGATTCAGGAAGTTCTGCGCGTGAAGGAGAACGGCCACGACTTCTTCATCCAATTCACAGACGCGCGTCCGGACACGGGCGGACTTTCCGGCGCCACGCCTCATGAGGCTGTAAGCTGGGGAAAGGTTGATCCCCGGCAGTTACCGGACGCAGTCGTGTGCTACCTTGATTCGACCGTTGCCCTGCCCGTGCTGACGCATTACGCTCTGGCGCGCCATAAACCTCGAAGACTGAAGCGTCTTTACGACAGGCTGCCCGGACTTCTGAAAATGGAGGCCGAGCAGTACTGGAAGCATAACAAGTCTCTGTGATCAGTGATCCGTTGCGGGGATATCGCTACCACCCGCCAAGCGGACCAGAACCTTTGTAAGAGAGATTCGATGCCAAAGCTGTCCATTCTGACGCATCTGGCCGAGGAACACGGAACGCCGCTTTTCGTTGTTGACCATGAAACGCTCCGTCGAAACTATCGGGAATTCACCCGTCACCTGCCGCGCGTTCATGCGTATTACGCCGTCAAAGCGAATCCGGATCCTGAGATTGTCCGCACGCTTTACAAGCTCGGTTCGAGCTTTGACGTGGCTTCGATATCCGAGTTCAGGATGGTCTACGAGAATATCAAACGTCTGCCGGCAAAGGAGCGCCGGGACTTCATATGGGACAAGATAATATACGCCAACCCCATAAAGGACAAGTTCGCGCTTGAGGAGCTTGATGCCTACAAACCGCTCGTGACGTTCGACAACCGGGAGGAGATCGCCAAGATCAGCAGGCATGCGCCTCACGCTGGTCTGGGGTTGCGCATACGCGTCCCGAACACCGGTTCGATGGTGGAGCTTTCCAGCAAGTTCGGGGCGGCTCCGGGCGAAGCGGTAGATCTGATACAGGTTGCGGCCGACGCCGGGCTGGTGGTCGAAGGGTTGTGCTTCCACGTCGGCAGCCAGTGCAATAACTTCGAGAACTATGTCCAGGCGCTGAGCATCTCTGCCGCAATAATGGAGGAGACCGAATCGCGCGGTTTCAAGATGAAGCTTCTGGACATCGGCGGCGGGTTCCCGACGCGTTACGATTTGAGCGTCAAGCCCTTTCGGGAACTTGCGGAGATACTGAATCCCGAGCTTGACAGGCAATTCCCGAAGGAGATCGAAATCATTGCCGAACCGGGCCGTTTCCTTGTCGCCACCGCTGCTACGCTCGTCGCGGAGGTCATCGGCAAGGCGGACAGGGACGGGCGGCGCTGCTACTACATCAACGACGGCATTTACAACACCTTCTCCGGAATTCTCTTCGATCACTGCCAGTACCGCGTGAAATCCTTCAAGAAGGGGCGCAAGGAGATATCAGCAGTTTTCGGGCCGACGTGCGACGCGCTGGATTGCGTGTCCCAGGCTGAGGCGCTGCCGAATCTCCAGATCGGCGACCTGGTCTACACCGAAAACATCGGCGCCTACTCAAACGCATCCTCCACGGGATTCAATGGTTTCCCGGCGGCGAAGGTGATTCATATCAACCTGTAGATTCCGGTAAAATGGACTGCGGCTTGACAGCCCGCCGATATAAGGTATAGTGAAGCGCGATGGCGGCTTGGCAGGCTCTCTACCAGAATCTTTCCGCAGGCTTGCATTGGGGCATACCATAGCGGAAATCATGACCTGGGGGCGATAAGCCGGGGCGCAGGGATCGGGCAGCGGGCAATCCCCGGCCCAGCCATGCCGTATCATCGCGCCGTTTGCGCGAATCCGGGGAGGCTTCGTAAGGAAATGGCAGATCAGAATTCGCAGTTGCTTGCGCAGATCGAGATACCGGGCTATCAGATTCTCAAGCCGCTTTCAGCCGGAAAGCTTGGCAGGTCATACCTTGCTGAGCAGATGTCTTTGCGAAGGAAGGTTATTATTAAGACTGTGCATCCTGCGCATACTCGCGGCAAAGGAGTAGCCGACGCGCTGGCGGAGGAAATGCGTTCCATCGCGACCTTCCGACACCCTGGCATGGCGGTTGTTTCCGACTGCGGCGTGGTTGCCAACTCCTTCTGCATCATACGTGATTACGTCGAGGGCGAGTCACTTGCCAAGGCTGTGACCTCAAGGGAACAGATTGATGAAAGCGAAGTCCTTGACCTCGCGTTGCAGGTCGGAACCACCCTTGTCGAACTTGAGAAGAAGAAGCTCGTTCATGGAAACATCAAACCGTCAAACCTGATTTTCAGCGAAGACGGGCGTCTGATTCTGACGGATTTCGGTTTTTTGCGTCCGCTTGCCGGCCCGGAGGCCCGATCTTCGGCAAGCCCGGGAGCACAGTCCATGGAGGAGCGGCTTCTCGTTCTCACTCATCCGAATTTTGTGTCCCCGCAATGGGCGCAGGACGAGCACCTCAGGGACGTAAGAACGGACATTTATACCCTTGGGATGATCTTCTACTGTCTTCTTACAGGAAGCATCCCTTATGAAGCGTCATCTAAAGAAATACTGAAGATGCAGGCAGAGGTGTCCCCGCCGCCGCCCCTGGTACAATTCGCGCCCGGTTTAAGCCCAGAGGTCGTGCGGCTTGTTGACAGGATGATTGCAAAATCCATCTATGGCAGGTATCAGACCGCGGCGGAGTTGCTTGACGGAATAGAGCGCGCCAGGCGCAGCAAGCAGTCAATCTCCGAACGACTTGGGACACAACCTGCGGCAAGGTTCTCCCCGCCGATTTCATCCCGCGCCGAGATTGAGGACGTGAAGACGACTGTCCCGCCGGAATTGATGGATTCCGAAGCTGAAAGCTCCGCTGATGATGCCGTGGAGGAGCAGAACGAAAAACCTCAAAAATCCGATCTGCGCAAACGCCTTACCCGCAAACCACCCACGCCTCCGGCGCCTCAAGAGCCATTTCAAGCCGACGATGAGGAAGACATCTCGCGCACCCGGACATTTCCGGCCTCAGGAGATGAGGTCTGGGAGCGTTCCGAAACCGCTAGTGGGGTCAGGCATGTATTGAAACCTGATGACGTTTTCACCATTGAAATAATTGACGGCGCCGCGAAAGGGCAGAAGGTAGTTGTTGAAGAGGGGAAGAAAGTCGTCATCGGCCGGGGCAAGGACTGTGATCTCTGGCTGCCGGACAATCGCGCGTCCGGGAATCATTGCACGATCGTTCGTCAGAGCGGTTTCGTGATTGCCGAGGACCTGGAAAGCCATAACGGGACACGGGTCAACGCCAGACGCATCAAGCAGGCGGAAATCTTCGATAAAGACCTTATCATGATCGGAAAGACGCACATACGCTGCCGGGTGAACTGACGTCTGACCGTTTCCGAGCATGTATGAAAAGAGATTGGAAGGTTCCGCGCTTGACCCATCTTCTACAGTTGAAAAGAGTGATTTGCCGCCGGGCGGGCGCAATCAATCTCGGGAGCGTGACACTACGCTTCGTCCGCTTGTCCTAAACCCTTGCAGACAAGGCACTTCCCTTTCGCAACTGTAGAAGATTGGTCTGAGTAGATGATAGGATTCGCCGGGGTGACGGAATGGGACGGGGCGTAGATGCGGAACAGGACGGTGTTGACACGCGTTCCAGGACGGGGCACGATCTTCAGAAGTAAAAAGCCAGTCTTTCTGAGGGAGCGGGCGATGTGCCTCCGGACGAAGACAGAGCCGTAGCTCATCACACAAGCGCGGCGACAAATGGGACGCTATGTCACCTTGTTTCCGACGTAGACGCGGGCCATGAGTTGATCGAAGGAGTTGATGATCCCGTCGCCGTTGATGTCGCGTCGCGCGTTGGACGCATTCACCGCCTGCCCGACGAAGGCGCGAATGTTGAGCAGGTCAAAACTGTCCACCTGCCCGTTGCCGTTCGCGTCCCCGCGCAACGCCCTGACGCTGATCTGCGCCAGGCTCGTCATCTGGTTGCCCGCCGCGTCACGCACGTCAGTGCCAAGACTGACCGAGTAGCGATCAACGTCCGGCAGAGCCGTCGAGAACAGCGCCGTCACCTTGTCCCCGGAACCCGTGACGCTCGATATCCGACCGCTCTGGTCTCCGTTGGCGACTCCCACCACGCTCAAGTCCCCGGCGCTGACGCTTGATGCGTCCAGCGTCTCGTCAAACGTGATGATGAACTTCTTCAGTCCCGCGTAACGGCTCTCCACATACCCGGTGGAGATATTGTTGATCACCTCGCCCACCCCGCCACCATGCGCCAATGCAACCTGCCATTGCGTAGCCGACGGCCCTTGTGTGTCTATCGTCACCGCGTCGCTGTCGCTCGCCGTGCCGACCCCGGATACCACGAAGTCAACGTTGACGGGATAATCCGTAAAATCTCCGTCCGCCAGCGGCCCGCCGGGCGTGAACTGATACGTCCCCGCGTCGCCCACAGCGCGTTCCTCGTCCCAAACCGCGTTGCCGTCGTAGTCAATCTTGATCGTCCCGGCACGGTTGACCGTGACGTCAAAGGTCGGCGTGTTGTCGTTGGTGATGTTGTCAGTGTTCGACATTCCGGAGTCGCTGCCGGACTGAAGGTCAACGCTTGCGGACGGCGCGGGCAGAACGATGTCCACGCTGACCATCGGCACGTCCCGCTCAACGTCCGCCCACTCAATGCTCCCCTCATACGCGCGTGCAAGCTCATCCTCCCCGGAGGATGTCATGATGCCGCACGCGCCGACGCTGTCGGCTGAGAACGTGGCGTAGCCCAGCCTCACCCATTCGTCATCCCCCATGTCAACCACGCCGAGGGCCGCCGCCCCGCCCAGGTCAATCGAGCCGGAATGGGCGGTTGCGACCGGATGGATGGTGTAGATTCCGCCGTTGCTCACGCCGGTAGGGCTGACGAGCATCGAGTTGAACGTGAAGTTCATGTATCCGCCCACGATTCCGTTCTCGGAGGCGTCAAGATTCCTCACCCAGACCTCGACGACGAACGTACTCCCTCTGTCAACCTCGGCCACTCCGGTCGGCAGTGTGCCGGACGTGTCGGCGCCGCTCGGTGCAGTCAGCACGACGCATTCCATGTCAATTTTCCCGGCAGTGGGGATGTCGTCTCCCGACGTGATGATCCCGGCCCATTGCGGGGCAACCAACAAGGACTGCATCAGGGACTTGGATGTCACCGTCGCCGGCAAAGGCCCGGCAACCACAAGGTCCCCCGCAGGCGCAAGGGCGATTACATCACCGGAGGCCACCGAGGCAGACCATGTCAGAGTGTATTCCTGGCCTGATCCATGAATCGTTCCGTTATCGTCAACGGGGGGGGAGAGAACTTGGATATAATAAGCACCGCCGGCTGGCAGCTTTACGTCAATTACTTCATCGTCGTCATTGGAAGCGCCCGTCCCGAAAATCGTTCCAAATTGGTCTTTCAGATAGATATTTACATTACCCTCTGAATGCAGGAAGTCGCATGTAATCTGCACCTGTAAATCGGTCTTTGGGACCTCGATTCTATAAAAGTCGGAGTCCCACTGTTTCCCTGTTGCCGGGGTATCCTCAGCCAGGTTGGGCTTTGCCATGGATTGACTTACCGAATCGTCTTCCTCGTGTTCATCGTCACCCAGAATAAAGAGCAACATTTCGTTCCAGTGGGTGTCTGCCGCAAAATCCAGGCCCGCGTCATAGTAGTCAAGCCGCGGCGTCTTCGGATAGTTGACGGCCATTCCCGTGGTATGCGGCGTCTTCATGTCGGCAGCAGTAAGAACAGCCCAATACTGTCTTGCATCCTGAGCTGCTGTCCTGATACTTGGCGTAATCAAGGAATTCTGGCCGACACGTTCCAGGAAAGAGCCAAGATCCACGTATTCGTTCTCGAATGATCTTACCGAGTTTCTTATCCTCTGAATCTGGACAATGTCGGCGGGCGTCGCATCGGAGATAACGGTTTGAGCGAAAGCGTCAATCTTTGGGACGGTCAGTTCAGCAACGGCATAAGTATGCACCGCCGACCAAGTCTGTCCATCATCGTATGCGTAGTAGTTCGCTATGAAATTATTAATGGTCGCCCTTGCGGCATTAATCGGCTCGGGGTTGCCGTACATATAGGTAAGCAGGTCTCCGTAGTCATGCGATGAGTCGTAAGAGACATTTTCGGAAAATGTTATGTAGTCGGTGGCGTGTCTCAGTTCATAGGCTGTTTCGATGTTGCCGAAGAGGCATACCTGGCAGTGCAGGTAATCAATTGGGCGAATACTCTCGATTGAATCCGCCAATTCTCTTCTGTCCTGGCTGCATGCGTGATCGAAGTAACCGTGGTCCACAAGCGCAAGCATGTACTTGTGCGCCGGATAGTTCTCCACGCTCCAAGTCATGAATTCCTCGAAGACCGCATTCTCGCCCATGTTAACTTCGCCAAGGTCTTCAATGGTGTTGTTGTCGCCCAATCTCATCCGGAAGGCGTTAGAGCCAAAGAAGATGCCGCCTCCATCGGCAGGATCGAACATGATCGTAACGGCGACATTTCCCGGCGGAAGAGTGTCAAAGACTTCGTTTAATCGCTCGGTCAGTTGCTCATCCAGGTTGCTGTCCGCGTCCATGTAAAGCATGACTGTCCAATCATATTCAGCGCCGGGCAAGTCCTTCCATCTGAGCGTGTAGTGGCTGCCGATATCCTGCGCGGGTTCTGAAGTCTTAACCATGATGTAGTAGGAGCCGGCTTCCGGCACGGTCAGCGATATGTCTCCGTAAGAATGTGTTGTCGAATCAGGCAGAACGCAGAGGGCGTTGGGACCGCCCGGATAGGTTTCAAGTATCTTGCCATCCTCGTCAAACAACTCAAACCATAGCATGACGCCGTCGCCAAAGTCGTTGCGCTCGCACCAGATCGTCACCTGCTCCCGTCCGGGCTGGACATCAATGCGCCAGTAATCTACATCCCAGACTGTGCCGTCGGTTGGCGTGTCCAATGGAAGAGCTTCGCCAACCTCTGCTTGTGCGATGGTGTCGTCTTCCTCATGGAAGTCGTCCTTCGAGGCAAACCACTTGAGGTCGTATTGTATGCCCCTGTGGCGTTCAAACGTGTAGGTGCCTATGTAATAGATTCCGGGATCCAGAATCGCCCTTATGCGGTCGCTATCGGTTCCGCCCATGCCTGCGGCGACACGATCTCCGTTGGAATCAACCAGTACCAGATTAATGTTGCCCAGGGAATCGTCAAAGACACAGTCAACCTGCACAAAGGGCTGACCTGCCGGAACCTCGATCTTGTAGACGTCGGACTCCCACGACACTCTGTCATACAGCCATGTGTCTTCGGCCAACAGGCCATGCATATCGGCCTGGCCGCGGGTATTGTCATGCTCGTGGTCATCGTCCATCACCTCGCAGTTCCACTGAAGGGTGTAATCCTGGCCGACGTTGGCGGCGCCGCCCGCGTAGACCATGATGTAGTGGCGCCCGCCGGTGGGGGTGGTGATGTCAATGAATTCGCTGTCCGACGTAGTAGTTCCAGCAGCGAGGGGAATATGATCAGGATCGGCCAGTTGGATGTCAATGTCGCCCAGGGAGTTATCGAATTCGCAACTTATCCTGACGTGGCGGGCAAATGGCGGGATGTCAATGGCGTAGATATCGTCATCATTCTGTACGCCTTCCTGCACCGTGAGGGAAGCCAACGCGCCCTTGGCGTCGGCCTGCGCCCATGTGTCATCCTGTTCGTGCCAGTCGTCGGAGGCTGCGAACGACCATTTAAGCTGATATTCCTGACCGGTCGGGGTTTGCGTCACCGGGTAGACGTGGATGTAATAATCACCGCTCTTTGGGAAATCAATTTCAATGTGTTCGGAATCAGCGTGCGTTACCGAAGATGCCAGGTTTTTTTCAGCCGCATCGTAGACGTAAAGCGACAGATCTCCCTCGATATATGGCGCATCAAGATCAACCGTCACGTGCAGCCGGCCCATTGGAACGCCTATTTTATAGTAATCCCTATCAAAGCTGCGTCCAGTCAGCCATGTGTCTCTGGGCATATAATCCGCAAGTTCAGCCAGATATTGTTTGTCATTTTCCTCGTAGAGGTCATCGGCGCGTCTCTCCGTGTAGAGAAAATCATATGTCTGGTCTGTCGGCGCGCCTACACCGGTCACGCAGACGTAATAGTAACCGCTTGATGGGACAGTAGTGTTGATTGTCTCTATTCCGCTTCCATCGCTGCTCCAGTCCAGAAGATCGCCTTCTGAGTCATACAGCAGGATATCCAGGTTTCCTTCATCCGGCTGGTAGTAGCAATTGATGATAAGTTTCTCGAATCCCGGTCTGGCATAAATCTCAAAGTAGTCGTCATCTCTGTTGACAGCTTTACCACCGACGGCATCGGAAAAACTTATGCCGGAGCGAAGCTCCTCTTCTCTTGCGGCAGCTTGCGCGATGGAGTCGTCCTGTTCATGTTTATCATCGTCGGCTTTGCCTTGCCACTTCAGATTGTATTCCTGGCCGGCAGGCGCATCGGGGCTCCAGACTCTAATATAATAGATTCCGGCAGGTACCCACTTATTGAATCTTTCCTGGAAGATATTATCGGATGTGTAGTCCCGGATAAGAACCCCGCTGGAATCATATAGAGACAAATTAAGATTGCCATCATTCGCATCAAAGGAGCATGTCACATCAAGCAATGACATGCCTGGCATGGCCATGATCTGGTATATGTCATCGTCATTTAGAACCCCCCTATATGGAAGCGAAGCCGGCAGTGAACCGAGCGCGTCGGCTTGGGCGAATGTGTTGTCCGGCTCGTGCGGATCAGCCGGGCCATAGCATTGCCATTGCATGACGTAATTCTCGCCCACGGCCGGGCCGCCGACTGTGAAGACGCGGATGTAGTAGGTTCCCGGGCTTATGGTCGTCGTGTCTATCACTTCGTCGTCGTCCGTGCTGTACGACCCGGCGATTACCATTCCTGTCGAACCGATAAGCTCAATGTCAATGTTCCCGTCGGCGTGAGCGAAGAACGCCTCCACCTTTATCCTGTCGCTCTTGTTTGTCGGAACGACTATACGGTAGAAGTCTTCATCCAACTGGTAGCTCTGTATTGCTCCCTCGGCGAAATCCCCCAGAGCGTCGGCCTGATCCCTGTCGTCGTCTTCTTCATGGGCGTCGAAGCCGGGGATGATCAGAATACTGACCGTCGCCGTATCGGTCCGGCCTGTTCCGTCGTTGATTGTGTATTGGAAGCTATCCAGCCCCCATTCCCCCTCGTCGGGGGTGTAAATGGCGTTCTTGCCGTCTGTTGATACGGTTCCCTTTGTCGGAAGCACAGGAAATGCTGTAATCGTCAGCGGATCGCCGTCCGTGTCAACATCGTTCAACAGCACGCTGATCATATTCCCTTCGGAAGATGCCATCACGGTCGCATCGTCGTCGCCGGCCTCCGGCGGCCTGTCAACGTTGAACGCTGTCACGCCGATGGTTCCGTTCATCCACCGCCCGGTACTGTCCATCAGCTTGTATGCAAGCGTATTCGTGCCTGGCTGATCAGGAGTGAAGTAGACGTAACTTCCGTCCGTCGTGGCCGTGCCGATGGGTTCGCCGGAGAGATTCCAGACCGAGTCAATATGTATCGCATCCCTGTCCGGGTCTGAGTCGTTGGCGAGAACGTCAATTTGATAATTTACTGCGGTCTCCAGCATCGTCGCGCTGTCGTTTTGCGCTATGGGAGCGTCCGGTAGCGGGTTAATGGTGACATATATGCGTCCCCACTGCGATATGCCGTTCGAGTCGGTTATCTTGTAGGAAACGATGTTGTCTCCGAATAGATCAAAATAGGGCGTGTAGTAGACGCATGTTCCGTCGGTCCAGCCGGTGCATTCCGTGACAGTCAGCCCCGTGCCGATGTCGTTGGGCAATACTGTGATCTGGTTATCGAAGGAATCCTCATCAACTGTCGCGAAATCGTCCACGGCTTCAAGTTGGTACGGTGTAGCCGTCCACTTGAGGTCGTAGTCGCGATTAACGGCTGAACCGCCCACGTTGAACACCTTCAGATACCATGTCCCCGTCGTCGGGACATAGCATGACAGCCGGGCGTAGTCTTCATAACTTACTGAAAAGGCAGTTATCTGGTGCATGCTGTCTATCAGGTAGATGCCCATCATGCCGTCGTTATGATTGAACGTCAGTTCCACCTCCACCAGTCTCTCGCCGGTCGGGACATCAATCATGAAATAATCGTCGTCATTGGCCACCCCTCGGGCGTCATAAACATCAGAATACCATGTGTCCTCCGGGAAGTTGCCAAGCCCCGGAGCCAGAAAAACTGTATCATCCTCCTCGTGCAGGTCAGGAACCGCCATATTGTCCCACTTCAGATCATATCTCTGCCCGGACGCCCCCAGCGGCGAAGTAACCCTGATGAAATACCCGCCTGTCGTATATAAATCCGCCGTCAGCAACTCGTTGTCACCCGTGCTTGCGGAGGTCTCAACCAGGTTGCCAAGCCAGTCGTACAACTCCAGGTCAATGTCACCCTCGTCATGCTCGAACCGGCAGTCAATGACAACCCGCCTCTCCTGCGGATTGGTCACCTGGATGAGGAACATGTCATCGTCTCCGGCAATGGCCATCTTGCCATATTGTTCGGAGAACCATTGCACTTCAGCGTACGGCCCGCAATTCTCCGAGCCGAACATGTCGTTGTCGCCATACCACCATATCGAGTCGTGCGGGTCCTGAGGATACTGGATGAATGCGCTGTTGTTCATTCGCTGCCAGTTGGAACTGAGCCACGCATAATCGCCCATATCAACGTCGAAGTCGCCGTCAAAGTCGGCCTTGTAATTCCAGTTCGCGGTATCAGGCGGGGGATAAGACGAAGGGGTGAAGTCGTATCCGCCGCTCTCCTGCCATGCGGCGTTGAAGATCGTGTCGTCGCCCAGGTTGACCTGCTGATCAAGGTTCAGGTCGTATGTGCATGTGGTCAGCAGCACGCGCTCTTCAAGGCGCTCGAAGTTGCCATTAATTCGTTTGTTCCCGTCCAACAAAGCCCGTCCAGAACTTTTCTTCTGTTTCATGGTTTGCTCCAGGTATTCCTGTTCCAAAAAGAAACCATTCCGTTTGTTGCCGGACTCATGCCAAAAATTAACAAGACATCAGTATTGCTATAATAGCCCATTTTGTCAATTCGCTGTGTCAACAAATAATCGCAAGGTTTATTTTGGTTTGGAAATAGCCTCGCCGCTGCTTCCGTCAGCGGCCCATTACCCAGCCTTTTATATCGGGCATCCTACCGGACGCTGTCTCTGGACACGGTTGTTTGAAGCATGTAGGATACGGCGACACTCAAGGTCGCCGTCCGGCGGCCTGTTTGAATTCTCTTTAGCGCGCGATGAACGCGCGGAACACATTCACCAGGAAAGGAGCCGCCTGATGGCAGGAGACCCCCAAGCGATAATGCGCGAGTTCAATCCGACGAAGAAGTTCTTCATCGGAATTGACTCCGACGGTTGCGCCTTCGACACCATGGAGATCAAGCACAAGGAATGCTTCATCCCCAACATCATCAAGCACTGGCGCTTGCAGGCAGTGTCGAAATACGCCCGCGAGGCAGGCGAGTTCGTCAACCTCTACTCCCGCTGGCGCGGGATCAACCGCTTTCCGGCGCTTATCATGGTCTTCGACCTGCTGAAGGAGCGCGACGAGGTTAATCGCCGCAACGTCACTCCGCCCATCGCCCAGCCCATCCGCGACTGGATCAAGCGGGAGTCCAAACTCGGCAACCCGACGCTGAAGGCCGAGGTTGAGAAGACGAAGGACCCAGTTCTGACGCAGGCGCTGGAGTGGAGCCTGGCCGTCAACGAGTCGGTCGAGGACATCGTGTTCGGCGTGCCGCCCTTCCCGTTCGTGCGCGAGAGTCTGGAGCGCATGGCGGCTTCCGCCGACGTGATGTGCGTCTCCGCCACGCCCGGCGAGGCGCTGGTCCGCGAGTGGCAGGAGCACGACATCGCCAAACACGCCTGCATCATCGCCGGGCAGGAGATGGGGTCAAAGAAACAGCACATAGCCCTTACAGCCGGCGGGAAATACGACGCCGACAAGATTCTGATGATCGGGGACGCGCCGGGCGACATGGACGCCGCAAAGACCAACAAAGCGCTCTTCTTCCCAGTCGTGCCGGGACGCGAGGATAAGTCCTGGGAGCTTTTCTTCAACGAGGCTATGGACAAGTTCTTCAAGGGCCAGTACGCCGGGGCCTACGAGAAGGCGCTCATTGACGATTTCCTGGCGGGTCTTCCCGAGGTTCCCCCCTGGAAGAAGTAATCCCCGTCCCGGACGACGATCAGACGCATGATCCGAACGCAACGCGGCGCAGTCCGGCAGACTGCGCCGTTTCTTTCTAACTGTTGAACCCGACGCTTGAAGGCGACTGCTTCCGGACGCCACAGGCGGCGGGCATTATCGAATGGAGCATGAAATGCTCGAAGGCATCGGTTACGAAGACAGGTTCGTCAGCGCTCAGGAAGCCGAGGGCGTGGTCAGGCGCGGACTGGAGAGCTTTAATCTGCAGGGCAAGAAGGTCCTCGTCATCATCCCGGATCACACGCGCACCGCACCCATCGGGATGATGTTCCGCGCGCTTTACGACGTTCTGGCCGGCGTGGTTGACAAGCTGGACTACCTCGTCGCGCTCGGAACGCACCCGCCGATGACCGAGGCCGCAATATATGAGCGCGTCGAGATCACCGCGCAGGAGCATAAGACGAAATTCCCGAAGGTCCGCTTCTTCAATCACGACTGGAAGAATCCTGACGCGCTGATGAAGGTGGGAACCTTCGCGAGAAAAACCGTCGAGGAAATCACCGAAGGACGCTTCAGTCTTGAGGTTCCCGTGACGGTCAACAGGATGCTGTTCGATTACGACCTGCTTCTGATCTGCGGGCCGGTATTCCCGCATGAAGTCGTGGGTTTCTCCGGCGGATGCAAGTACATGTTCCCCGGCGTCAGCGGCGAGGAGATCATCAACTTCTTCCACTGGCTGGGCGCTGTCATCACGAATCCCGTCATCATCGGGACGAAATACACGCCGGTGCGGGCAGTGGTTGAACGCGCGGCGGCAATGGTCAACGTGCCGAAATTCTGCATCGGGCTGGTTGTGAAGGGCGACGGGCTGGCGGGCATCTATGCGGGCGATCCGCAGGAGGCGTGGTCGTCCGCCGCCGACCTTTCCGATAAGCTCCACATCGTCTACAAGTACCGCCCGTATCGCAGCATCCTGTCCTGCGCGCCGAAGATGTACGACGACATCTGGACGGCGGGAAAGTGCATGTACAAGCTTGAGCCGGTCGTCGCCGACGGCGGGGAGCTCATCATCTACGCCCCGCACGTAACTGAAATCTCATACACGCACGGTAAGATTCTGGACGAAGTCGGCTACCATACGCGCGACTACTTCCTGGCGCAGTGGGACGCCTTCAAGCATTACCCGTGGGGCGTTCTGGCGCACTCAACCCACGTGAAGGGTATCGGGAAGTACGAGAACGGTGTCGAGAAGCCGCGCGTGAACGTCACGCTGGCCACGGGAATCCCGGAGGCGCGCTGCCGCAAGGTCAATCTCGGTTACCGCGATCCGGTCGCGATCAACCCGGACGACTGGAAGGGCCGGGAGGAGGAGGGCGTCCTGCTCGTCCCGAAGGCCGGCGAGATGCTCTTCAGGCTCAAAAACGATCCTTTCAGAAAATAGCGCGACGCGGTAAATCCGCGCGGAGAACGCACGATGAACAGACTTCGTTATCGCCAGATTCACCTGGATTTCCACACAAGCGAAGACGTCCCCGGCATCGGCAGCGAGTTTGACGCGGACGAGTTCGCCGATACGCTCAAGGCCGCTCACGTCAACTCGATTACGTGCTTCTCCCGCTGTCACCACGGATGGATATACCACGACACGGAGAAGTTTCCCGAGCGGCGGCATCCCAACCTTGAATGCAACCTGCTCAAGGAACAGATCGAAGCCTGCCACGCCCGCGACATCCGCGTTCCAATCTACATTACCGTCCAATGGGACCTCTTTACCTCCCGCCGCCATCCTGAATGGCTCGTCATGGACGAGAACGGGGGGCATCCGGGCACAAAGCCCTTCGACGCGGGTTTCTATCGCCGCTTCTGCCTCAACAGCGATTACGTCAACTTCATCGAGGAACAGACCACCGAGGTCTGCGAAACGCTTGAGGTTGACGGCATCTTCTTCGACATCGTTGACTCGACTCCGTGCTGCTGCTGGAAGTGCGTGCAGGGCATGATAACCGATGGGCTTGAGCCATCGAACGCCGCGCATCGGGCGCAATACGCCGACGCCGTCCTGCGCCGCTTTCAGGACCGCCTGTTCAAGGTCGTGCGCTCGCGAAGGCCGGACGCAACCGTCTTCTTCAACGCCGGCCACGTCGGGCCGAGGCATCGCGGCATGATCGGCGCGTTCTCCCACCTGGAACTCGAATCGCTTCCAAGCGGCGGATGGGGCTACATGCACTTCCCGGTGGCACAGCGCTACGGGCGTAACCTCGGAGTCGCCACGCTGGGCATGACCGGCAAGTTCCATACCTCGTGGGGCGATTTCCATTCCTTCAAGAATCCCGCCGCTCTGGAGTTCGAGTGCCTGAACATGCTGGCGCTGGGGGCAAGGTGTTCCATCGGAGACCAGCTCCATCCCAGCGGCAAAATCTGCAAACACACGTATGACCTCATCGGCGGGGCATACGCGAAGGTCGAAGCCGCGGAACCGTGGTGCCACGGGGCGGAACCCGTCGTCGAGATCGGCCTGATGACCCCGGAGGAATTCGCAGCCCCGCGCCTTCATCCCGCGGCAATCGGCGCGACGCGCATGCTCCAGGAGTTGCAGCATCAGTTCGACATCATTGACTCAAAGTCCGATCTGGGAAAATACAAGGTCGTCGTCCTGCCGGATGAGATTCCCGTTTCCGGCGAGCTTGCGCGCAAACTCTCGCGTTACGTCGCCGGAGGCGGCGCGATTCTGGCAAGCTACAAGTCGGGCTTGAAGCCGGACGGCTCAGGCTTCGCCATGCCTGAGCTTGGCGTTGAATACAAGGGAGAGGCGGAATTCTCCCCGGACTTCATCGTTCCCGGCAAACTGGATGCGGGTCTGGCGGACACGGAATACGTCATGTACCTGCGCGGGCTGAGCGTGGAGGCGCTTCCGGGCGCGGAGGTCCTCTGCGGGATGATAAAGCCCTATTTCAACCGAACTTATCGGCATTTCTGCTCGCACAGGCACGCGCCCGCCGGCGGCGTGGCGGAATATCCCGGCGCGGTGAAGAACGGCAACTGCGTCTACTTCATGCACCCGATCTTCACGCAATACGACAAATGCGCCCCGCTCTGGTGCAAGAAGCTCGTCCGTAACGCCATATCCCTGCTGCTGCCGGAGCAACTGGTGAAGGCCGAAGCGCCAAGCTCGACTATTCTCGCCCTCAACCGCCAGCCGGAATGGCGGAAGCTGGTCCTGCACGTCCTGAGTTATGTTCCGGAGCGCCGCGGGCGGGATTTCGACGTCATCGAGGACGTCGTCCCGATCTTCAACGTCAAGGTCCGCCTGCGCGCGGATGGCGACGTGACCGGCGTGAGCCTCGTCCCGCAGGGCGCGGCGATTGATTTCGAGCGCATCCCCGGCGGAATATCCTTCACGATACCGAAGGTTGAAGGACACCAGATGGTGTCGGTACAGTTGGGATAATTTATGATAAGACATGATTGGCAAGTGATCATGGGTTTGTTCTGTAAAATAACCTTGCAGCAGGCCCTCGATCGTGCATAGAATTATCATCTGTTATGTCTTGACGTGCGGTAGTCATAAGGCTAAGATTTTTATCTGTGTTGTGGGTTCGTGGTCATGTCGTTTTGGAAAGTGTTTGTGTGACTGTAAGGAGATCGAAATGGAAGACCAAAAACCATTCAACCCAGATGTGATGCCCGCTTCTCCACTAACGGGAGAACCACAATGTCCTTGCGTTCTCCTCTTGGATGTTTCGGGTTCGATGCAAGGAGTACCGATCTCCGAATTGAATGCCGGGCTAGTTCAATTCAAGGATGAACTTGTCGCAGACGCATTGGCAACGAAGCGCGTTGATATAGCTATTGTTACCTTTGGTGAGCAAGTGTCCGTTGCGACTGACTTCACACACGCAGACACTTTCATGCCGCCAACTTTGAGTGCGAATGGATACACGCCCATGGGAGAGGCGATTAACAAAGCACTCGATATGATAAGGGATAGAAAAGAATCATATAAGCAACAAGGATTGGCATATTATAGACCATGGGTCTTCCTGATCACGGACGGTGCCCCAACTGACAACTGGAAGCCAGCCGCTGACCGTGTCAATAAGGAGGATAGCGAAAGCAGGTTTTCATTTTTTTGTGTCGGAGTTGAGGGTGCCAATATGCAGATACTTCAGGACATATGTAAGTCGAGGCAGCCTCTTAAATTGAAGGGGTTACGGTTCAGGGATCTCTTCCTATGGCTTTCTCGTTCCATGATATCAGTTTCTAAATCGAAGCCAAGCCAAACCGTCCCGCTAGAAAACCCAACGGGTCCAACGGGCTGGGCGGAGATAAAGGTGTAGGAGCCCGACAATGGACGAGGGGGTACAGCAGTGTACCTTGGTTGTGGTTGGCCGATGCCAACAAACACGTAAGCTTTTTGGTGTAACATTTAAGTTGCAGGGGTTTTCGCATTGGGTTTCAGAATGGGCATTTCCCATCGAGGAAAATGTTGATCGGAAACGGGAGCGATATGTCGAAGGAAGCGTTCAGGGCTCATTCGAGTTGGTGAGTGGTTATCCCGGTTGCCCTCACTGTAAGAACCCATCAATCTTCCAGTGTGCCAACGGACATATAGCCTGCTGGGACGGGCATACCCTTTTCGTAGCATGTCCGTGGTGCGGTTCTTCAGGAAAATTGACTGAGAAAATAGAGAGCATGAGCAAATCCAGCGACGCATGAGGTACGCAAAGTGTGGAGAATCATCGCCAGTAGTGTAACAGGCACCTCTCATGTAACGGGATGTATTCCTAATCAGGATTTCCTCGTTACAGAAGTGATTCGCTGGGGAGCCGAGGACGTATTAGTTGTAATCTGTGCTGATGGAGCTGGAAGTGCAGCGCTTGCTGACACAGGGAGCAGCACGGTATGCACCAGCCTGATTAATATCGTTCGGGAGTATGCTAGTGGTGATACATCTCTTGCTGGGGTAACACGAGATCGTATCGCAGACTGGATAGTCAATGTTCGCGCAGCAGTTACTGCAAAAGCCCTTGAAATGGGAACGCAACCTAAGGAATTAGCTAGCACACTTCTTGGTGCGTTTGTTGGCAGCGACATTGGGGTGTTCTTTCAAATAGGGGACGGATGCATGGTCATCAAGTGCGGTGATAGTTACGAGCATATTATCTGGCCTCAAACTGGAGAATACATGAATGAGACGAACTTTGTAATTGGAGAACGGGCGTTGGATGATATGGACTTTGTAATCAAGGAATATAACATTGATAAGCTGGCAGTCTTCACAGATGGCTTGGAACTACTATTGCTTGACTACAAGACTCACACGCCACACCGTGTTATGTTTGATTTCTTGTTTTCAAATGCTGATTCATACGAGGACGCGATTGGAAGACCAGCATTGGATGCCCTCTTGAGTTCTCCGCGCATCAGTGAACGAACTGATGACGACAAAACCTTGCTATTGGCTGTGAGGGTTGGGGAAGATGCCAAGACCTCTCTATGATGGAGGTGGGGCAGAGGTCATCCTCGATACGTGTCTAGGTCGGGGAGGTGAAGGCTCAGTCTTCGCCATCAGGGCAGATGCTGGAAACGTAGCGAAGATATATTTGAACCCTAATCCCGCTAAAAGCAGCAAGATTGAGCATATGGTTAGCGTATATTCCCCTGCTCTTGCCAAGATTGCCGCATGGCCCGTTAAGACACTTCACTCTAGCCGCGGGGGGGCGGTGGTCGGCTTTGCGATGCCAAGAATTCCACAGGGGGCTCACGAGATCCATAATCTTTCGTCTCCGGCCACCAGGTTTAGGAAGTATCCTTCTGCGAATTGGGCATTTCTTGTGCGCGCAGCTAGGAACTGTGCTATAGCTTTTGACACCGTACACGCTTCAGGCTGTGTAATAGGTGACGTCAGTGCCACGAATGAGGTGGTCAAGTCCGACGCAACTGTCTTTCTGATCGACTGCGATTCCTACCAAATAAGCTGTTCAGGACGTCATTTCTTTTGCGAAGTTGGAACACCTGAGTACACGCCCCCCGAACTTCACGGCAAGGATTTGAGTAAGGTAGTTCGTACCACCAACCATGACAATTTTGGACTATCTGTTTTGATCTTTCAATTATTATTGATGTGGCATCCGTATATGGGAGTTTATGAGGGCACGGGCGAGGCTCCGACGTTAGTTGAGTTTATCAGGAACTGCCACTATGCTTACAGTGTGCATTCATCACGATACTCTCTCAGTCCTGCGCCTTCTGTAATTCCTATGTGTTATCTACCGACACCCATCCAGACTTTTTTTGAGAGGGCCTTTGGCTCGTCGGGTATGGCTACGAACGGACGCCCGACCGCCCGTGAATGGATGAGTGCGCTAGGGGACCTAGAGTCTGGTTTACGTCCTTGCAAGTCGCACAGAGCACACATGTATTATGAATCTGGAAAGGGATGTCCGTGGTGCGATGTTACGAAGAGGCGACAAATCGAGTATTTTATTATTATAGATAATACCGTCATATCACATAGTATATTTGATGACCGGTCGCCGTTAATTGTTGATCTCCTGAGACAGTTTGGACTGTTTCAGTTAGAAGAGATCACAATACCAGCAATAGACCTCGGTAAATACTCTCCAAAACCAGTCTCTCCTGAGGTAATCGTGTCTCTTAAGCGATGGACAGCACTGAAAAGGGCCATCTGGATTTCTGTAGTTGTAGTAATTATTGTCTCAGCATTACTGCAGTCCATGGCCTTTACCATCTTGTGTGGAATTGGGATTATGCTTGTGTGGGGATATTCCAGAGTGCATAATCTCTATGAAGAGGAAGTAATAGAGCGTAAGCGCCTGCTAGACGATAGGCGTCGTAGGGCTGACGACGTCTTGTCACAATTACGGAATTGTTGCTCGCGATACCGCCAGGATTATTCGGGTGCAGATGAGCGCATTCGAAAACTCGCTTGTGGTCACCGAAACATAAAGGGAAACTACGAGCAGGAGATTCAGTCATTACGGCAGCAAGCTAAGGATCAACAGTTCAGGCTATATATGCAGGGCGTGCTTTTGGAAGATAGTAGTATCCCCAACATGGGAGCGAAGCGAATTGGTCGCTTGGCTACATATGGGATAGTCTCGGCTTGGGATATCACCAACCAGAACCTAAGGTGGGGACCTGGCCAGAAGCAAGGCGGAATACCTGGGTTCGCAGAGGTGTTGTGTACCCAATTGTTGGCGTGGCGTGAACATGTGGCAAAGGGTTTCAGGTTCGACCCTAAGAGAGCCGAGGATCCTGCCAAGAAGAATCAAGTTGCTCGTAAATGGCAACAGATTCAAACGGAAAATGAGGACAATATCAGGCGCATGATCAGTGACCAACAGCGTCAGCATCGGAAGGTGAAGGATGAAGTTGAAAGGCTGTCACTTCTAGTATGTAGCATGCGTAGGGAGGCCGCAATGGCCGAAGCTGATTATACGCTGCTACAGCGCATGAGACATTCGGATACTGTTAATGATTCTCCATAGCAGGCGTCATGTTTGTCAGGAGATAGAACATGGGTTGGACATACCGCAAGTCAGTGAACTTTGGTCCTTTGCGCATTAACCTTAGCAAGTCTGGTGTTGGTTACTCAGTCGGAGGAAAGGGGTACCGAACAGGCAAGACCGCCAAAGGGCGCAATTACACGAGTATCAGCATACCTGGTACAGGTCTGCGCTACTACAAGTCTGGTAGCAAGCAGACTCAACCTGTGCAGCCAGTAGGCTGTATTTTCGCTCTTTTGTTCTTGTTTGGCACAGCAATAGTCTCGACTTGCACCTTGTACATGGCCCTGTAAGACAGGAGGAAGAAATGCAACGCGACTTTGTTCGAATATTTCGGACACCCTATTCTGAGCGTGTCCTATTGCAGCAGGCCGGCAAGGATCTAGTATCCCTAGACATCCACTACATTCTGGATGGACATGTGGCTGTCACGGTTGTTCTCTTGGAAGGCTGCGGAATAGCTGATGATGGTGTGCCTGATTTATTGGCATACATTGACGATAAGCTCCTTCCTGAAGTGAGTCTAGAAGAAGATACGCTTGTCTTCTCCGTTGTTAGGGCGACGACTGTTGACAACTATGTACGTGAGCAGAAATCGCTCAAGTGACTCAATAGTATACTGAAACTAGTACAAACTATTTGCTTTCCTCCACCATCCACTCAAGTATCCCGCCCGAAAATCCCGGCTTCAACTGGACCTCAATCCGCAACCCGGTCGTCTCAACCTCCTTGAACTTCACCTCGTTGAAGGCGTCCGGCTTGCAGCCGTATTCCGACGCATTCTCGCCCAAATGTAGGATGGTATTCACCCGCCTTTGGCGAGCTTTTGCACACGCGCAAACCGCCATTAATTGAATATTACATGCGAAATCGCCCATTTGTCATTGAGCGGTGAAAACCAGCCAGTAGAAAGCGCTTGAAAACCAGCCACGCAGATAAGGTTTGAAGCCGAATAGCATGGCCTCCGAAAGGAGGTTTGCTAGATGGCCAACCAGATCAAGA